>ENA-UOUE01000528-UOUE01000528.1-compost-metagenome-genome-assembly--contig:-NODE-528-length-30402-cov-19.322176_pt1 | contig 30402 bp, 26 predicted proteins | sample MGYA00238146_ERZ747223 | MGnify/ENA primary metagenome ERZ747223 (study PRJEB28781, sample SAMN06268865) | compost metagenome | isolation source: single cell | place: USA: California, Emeryville, Joint...
CAATCAATAAAGAGTCAATGGCTTTAATTGCTACGAATATAACGATTATTTTCAGCATCAGTTCTGCTATTATTTTCTATATATTGTTTAGTAAGCCCTTCCTTTTTCGTCGGAGATCTCTCTATTACGTCATTTGCACTAGCGCACTCTTTATTCTGTAAGCTTATTGAATTATTTGAGGTTCTCGGAGAAGAATCTCGAGATTTTGCATAAAAAGTGTTTGTCAGCTGTTTGAAAGGCTCTACACTTTTCCGCTGCAAATTCTCTGTTTTGGTCTTGTGCATATTGACTAGTTGACTTATCTCATCAAGCTCTTGCTGCTTGATCTGGAGTTTCTCCTCGAGCAGTTGACGATAGGATTTCCGTGCTCGTGGATCCTGAATACGGGCCTGAGGAACTTCAACCCGAGGGACATGATCCTGGATTTTGTTAAGAATATGGGAACTGCTTTGAGGTGGCTTGTCACTCCGGCGAAGCATGTCGTGATTCGATTTATTTTGGATTTGCTGACTATTTTCATGAGAATTGTCTCGAAAAGTAAACGTTCCTAGCGAGAAGAAGGCGAATTATAATAACACTGCGGGAATGCACGTTACCATTTTCTTGAAGGTAGCTGCCGAGATAATTGGTCTTTGCTGTTGAAAAACCGTTGATATTAGGACTTAATTTCACATAGCGTGAATTGGAATCTTCTTTGTATGAATGTCCGACAGAAGCATACCTTTCAGTCTTCCGTATATTCACCCTTCGCTGACCAGAGGCTGCGGATTTGAAGCTGTCGCTGCCTGCTGTAGAGATCCAATTCGATTGATTTTCCAAATCTTCCAACGCATCCTTACTTTTTGATAGGTGTTGGCTCGAACAGTGCTTGGGTCCCGACATCCTACTCTCTGCTGTAACACTTGAAGGCCGCTTTCTGTACAAAGACTGAATATCCTCATTGAGAGAAGCGCGTGCTGATGGTTGCGGGGAACTTCCTCTGTCACTCAAAATACTAGCACCTCTTTCTGCTTTCGAGAGAACTTTGCTCTGTCTAAAACTCACAGCTTCTAGCTCTTCGCGCCATTCACTTAACTAAAAACAATTCTTAGCTCCTACGAAACCACTGAGGAATATTATTACCCTCTGCCGATCACCATTCTGCAACTCTTCGTATTTCATACGGCTCAGATACTTCATTCTCTCCACATAAATCAGGATTTGAGGAGCTGATTCAACCTCTTTTGCAAGCAACTAAATATCTAAGGCTCAAATATACAAATTTGCTGATGATGATACATTAATTTCCTCGATGATTCCTTTGAGAAGCTTGATCTGAGATATATCTGAACTTCGATTAAAGGCTAAATGGCATTTTTTAGCAACATGAACTGCACAATATAGCTACCTAGCACTTTAGTTGCCAATGAGATCGCTTTATTGCACGAGCTAATTTTATTCGTAGTCGCCTGCATGCCTCCGCTTTGTGTTTTTGCCTGTGATAATCTTTTAACGAAAGCATCAAAAGCTTCGATAAGCTTGGAAAGATTGTTGTCTATGTCTAGAAGAGTCATATTGTTTTCGATTCTGAAGACCCTTTCGTTAACCCGAAGACAGACCTGTGAATGATCATCTAATAATCAAATGGTGAGATAGTAGCAGGATGTTGAAGCTACCTATCTTGTGAATAGGGATCAATTCCTGGCAGTTAATGCAAGGCACAATTGTGATTGAGGTGATGTCGTTTTGCGAGTAAGGCCTTCTGCTGTGAGAATAAGCCATTACTGGTCTGGAAGACCGCCATTTCACTTCTCTTTGAATAGTGGGTTCGTAAAAGACAGTGTGGTGTATGCTATTTCTTGACATATCCTACGTGGAGAAATTTACATTGGTTGTCTTGAGGAGATTGCCTTACTTGATTTTATTTGTTCGCAGCCTTAGGCTAGCAATATAATTTTAATTATCTGATTAATTACTTGTCCTTATACACACAAAATGTTTCCAATGGTTGTCAAACGAGTCATGTCTTTTTTGGATACTGTCAATCTCAAGTGAAGGATTCAACGATGACTTCAGGAAAAAACTTATCGCTCATGCTAAATGGAGGAGAATTTATCATTTTAATGGTAAATCATAACATTTTTTTTATAAGACCATAATATAACTCAGATAGCTGACTAAGCTGTGAGAGTTTGATTAACTACTCTATTTTATCCATATATCGCCTTAGAAATCATAACTCATAACATATTTAACATTTGGGCACAAATAGAAAAATTTCATGGTTACTACTCACAAGGAATTCAATTAAGTATTAGTTAATACTGGTTCTGGTTCTGGTTCTGGTTCTGGTGCTTTTTTGCAATAAACACATTCATATTGTTCCATCTCGCTAGCTTCCTCAGCTGTAATTCCAACACACTCAACATGAAACCACGTCGAGCATTTATCGCATTGAATATAATTACAGTCCGGGTTTAACGGAGTCTTGCACATGCAGTGCTTCTGCCACTCTTCCAGAGGAGGAACCAGATTTTTTGTGGTTACGTTGTAGCCAGCTCTAATTATTTACAAGAAAAAAGTTAACATCTTCATTTGGCTCTTGTATTACCTGCTGTAGAAAGTGTATGGAGGAATATCTTCCAGCTTATCATACTCATCATATGGAAGTATAGTGCAAACATCATTGATGCAATCCACAGTGATGAAATCCATATGAGTTGATAGAAACACCTCGTTTTCTCCAAAATGCTTAATATACGCTGAGAACTTCTTGGGCAATTCAGTTCTTTTGTAATACCTTTTAAAATGAACCGAGTCAATAAAGAAAGATTTGCCAATAGCCATACCATTGGACCTCGAGAACGGCTAATATTTTAAATTCATCAGGGTCTTTAGGACGAATAACCCTTAAAAGTTTGCATATGTAGTCATTGTCCGGATCGCCATCATTTTCTATCATGAGATTATCTTTGACTCGATATATAGTGTTTTTGTATTTGATCCCTGTGTAAGTATCGTTGTACTTTGTCGGATCAGACAGAAGGAGCTTGACAACATTAGTACTTGAAGCCTGGTTCTTGCTAGGGGCGCTGTCTGGTGGCTTGATTTGAATTTTTTCATTCGCGATTTTCAAGCTTATTCCTGATTTTGGATAGGAAGTCTCGTTTTTGGAGTTGGAGTTATATTTTATCTTCTTCACGACGGGTGGTTCTTCGGGGCTGTTTTCCAGGTTTGTGGTCTTTGATTGCATGTGTTTTATTGGCGCGGTTTTTGAGATTATTCACTGATTTAATGACAAATTGTACTTTAAATTTAGGCATGCAAATTGTAATCAAATTCCACTTGAAAAGAACAGAAATACTATCACTCATAATACTCAGGCATAAAGCAAATAAGTGGATAGTTTGCATTTTAAAAAGATACTATAACGCTTGAAAAGATTGATCCTTCAATGCATTATTAATCTGCTATTATCCCTTCATCCGATTCAAACTAATGAAATTTGCTTTGGATGTTTTCTGTTTGAAGATACAAACACACATTTTTTCGAAAGAGCCGGAAACAATCCATAATTATCGTTTAAGCTTAAGTCAGTTTTGCAGCAAGCCCTCAGAAAAACTATTTGGTTTCATTAACCCCCATAGGATGAATGCCCTTAGCGCGATAATCTTAATATACATATAATTAGCCTGGGAAAATGTGAACGAACAAAGCAAGGCGATTTCTCATAAATTATTCGAAAGCACCATGTGCTGGTAGTAGTAGAGTGGGTAGTGTATCAGAAATTAGAGCTCTAATTACAAAAACTCTTTCTAAATATTGTTGCTATGTTGCTTCAACAACACAAAAACCATTTATAATCGCTTTACTACTCTTAGCTACCTCCAAAATTTTTATAAACCTTTCGCCTTCTTTGTTTTCTGCTTCTTCTTGTCGATTTTCTTTTTTATCGGCACCGCATCCTTTTTCCCCACTTTAGAATTCGAATTGTTTGAATCGTCGTCATAACTAACGAAATCTACAAATTGGCACAAACCATCAGCCCTTAATTTCTCGAAGATAATTCTTACAGTCCTCTTTTTTGGCGCTATAGGAAAGGTCGCGTTTCTCCTATAATTCAAATATCGATCATCATTTTCTACTTTTAAATAAATTGTTTACCTTGAAATTGCTGCCATCGTAGACCTTTGCGTAATTTTTCTTCCCTTTTGTTCGTTTTGGCATATAAGTGGTTGCTCCCGCGAATAAAGTTCTCTCTGCGCAATAATTTTTTGTCATTGAGATATTTCGAGTCTCATAAATTATTTACCTCCTCCTTCCTCTAGAAATTCTTTTGACTAGTAAAAATAATGGTAAACATCAGAAATGCTCTGGGAGATATACTGCAGGAGAGCTCGTCGAACTCAGAGAGAATAATCTTTCATTATTGCTGCATTTGGGCTTTTTAAAGCCTGGGTATAGAGGCGCTTTTGCTTTATTTGTCAAGTAGTTTGACCATCCAGACAGCACATTTCCTGAAACTATATAAGGGGTTTTGGGAGAAAACCCTGATCTCACCAGTATTTTGTGTCTCTTCGAGATAGGGAGTCTCGAGGTCGTAAATTTGTTTCTCAAGAGACTTTAACTCGTTCTCAAGGTTATTTCTCCTCTCAATTAGCTCTTGCATTTCTGATGATAAATTAATTTAGTTGTCTTCAAATTTCAGCGCTAAAATTCAGAAGCTTGGAAATTTGAATAAGAACAGTGAATAGAAATTTAAAACTCCTCTAGAATAGGCATAATCTTAATGAGTCCGATCTAAAAGCAGTTACATGACCCTCAAGAAAGAGTGCTTTCTTAACTTTACGGCCTAATAGGTGAATCGAAGGCACTTTGATATTACTTTTACTTTCTATTTTTAAGGTGTGCAGAAAACGATGAATTTTTGCCGGCATTCTAATTCACGTACTCCATGAATAATAAACGTGCTTGCTTTACTAACAAATATCATTCAATAATATCTTGAGGTTCTATGATTTTTATCGATAATTATTTCGATACAGATAAATCTTTTCGTTATAAAAAGTTAACATGAGCGAAGAAACAATTGAAAGAGCGAAATTAAGTTATTTTGAAGAATACCTTTACGATGTAAGCTGACCCGCTTTTCTAACGCCTCATCTACCATAGGGCATAATCGCTGATGCCATGGCTAAATACGAGCAGAGTTCTCAAGAGCCGAAAGATGAAAACGATCTTCTCGAAACTCTGGAGTTTCTGACTTACAAACGTGCCTTTGCGGAAAGCTCCTTTGATATTCTCACCCGAAGCGATAATCTCCCTTCTTCCAACCAAATAGGAGCTCTACTCAGTTTAGTCGAAGCTCTTACAGATAAAAAGTATGCCTCGTTGCAGAAATACACAAAAGAGTACGTGATGCCTATCGAAATCGACGAGCAGGAAAAACATAACCGAATCCTCGATGAATACGAAAATTTTTTCACACGAATTCTGAATTGTCTTAACTATCTCGTGCTTTCGTATAAAGACTGGCATTCGTATATATTGCCTTATTTTCTGTTTCTTTATGGGATCGGGCACTCACGCAATTTGTCTTTTAATCTGAAATTCAACCGATTGATGCAAAGCATGATTACATATTTGAAAGAATCTTCAGTCGAAGGGCAAGACAGTAAGCTTTTTGAGGTGTTCGACTCGTATAAAATTGGCTGTCTCGCCTTCAAATATCTCCTTGCTGCAGCAAATATGAACGCAAACACGTTTATCAGCCTGATAAAAAGAGTTCGAGCGACTGATGGCGAGAAAGAGCTGGCAGGATACTTGGAATCTCTGCTAAAACTGGTGAGCAGCCTGAACCTGAGTAAAGAGAAAACAAACAAAATATTCTCTTGTATGATTGACAAAGATAACCCAGAACTGAGTCCGTCGATTAGGTTCGGTTGGCTGCTCGAGGAACTTAGAGGGAACATGAATCAGCAGGAGTATTTCCTGTTTTTTGACACAATATTCAGCTTTTATTACATTGTGAAAATGATTTACTCAGCCTCGCTCAGTCCTGAAGCAGTTCTCTCTTTCTTCTATGTCCAACACTATACTATTGGTAATTTAGATCTTCGCTTTCTAAGACAATTAACGGTCGGTTTGTAGGGTCTTTTCAATATATTATCTCCAAAGATAAGGACTTGGAAGGGCTGGCGCTGGTCGAAAACTGGGCGGTCCAAGAAACGCAGCATTTGCTTGAAATTTGTCAAGAGCCTGAGCATGGTTTGTCTCTAAACATGCTCTTTTTAGTGCAAGGGTTAGTTTCAATCAATAACTTGCATCTTTTCTATGCGAACCTAAATCATTTGAACGGAGACGCAGACCCATTCCTGAACCAAACGACAAAGAAACTTTGTGATTTGTGGATTCAAAAAGGTCTGTTGTTTAACATAATCAAAAAGTTAAGCGCATCTCGCGGAAAATTACTACAAAATGACACTCATAACCCATTTCTGCTTCAGTCCTCGCAGTCGAGCTACTATGATAACCTCCTCAGTCTATTATCGATTATATACGAATCGATGAAGCTGATATCAACGCAAAACGCGCAAAATAACTCAGTAATATCAAAATATGAGTATTTGCCTTTCGATATTCTTGTTCTTCTCGAAAATGAATGCACTGAGGCTCTGAATGGTGAATTCGACAGTCACAGCGTTCTCTTTTTCTCAAAGCTCTATACTCTTACGACCAAATTGAAAATGTTCAAAAAAGATTTTCTCAGCGTTGGTAATCAATCAACAAGCGTGCTGGCAACTATCCTCAATAAACTAGAAAGATTTGTTATCTCATCGAAATCAATTGCTCAGCCCCTAAATATTAGATATATCCAGCTAATTTTACATACACTTGTCACAAATGGAATGGCAGCGAATATCGTCGCTTGTCTCTACGGCAGCAATGCAGTAAAAGACAGACTGCTTCAAGATTTGAAGATTGAGCAAAGGCTCGATTTTTTCAATGAGCTTCAGTCCAAAAAGAGCATTGAAGAAGCTCCTATCTTCGATTTATCTGCCTCATATTACTTTGGGTTATACCTCGGAGCCGTCTCGCATATGCAGTTTTTCAGCCTACGTAAAGGACTGACCGACCTGCCTCTCAGCCTTAAGAACTTTAAAAGAGTCATTGAGTTTGTTGCTCATTTTTCCCATCCGTCAGTAAAGTTCTCTGATGTGTATCTTCAGTTACCTTATAGCGTTGGCGTGATGGAAGCAGAAAAAGAAAAGCAAGAGTATCTGAGGGGCTTGTATGAGAGCGGCTATTCAACAGTATTGATGAAGGGACTGCTATTTGATCTCGACCGGACAATTTTGATGAGAGTGAGCGCACGAACGGACTCTGAGAGCTTAGTGGGGCTGCAATATGAGGGATTCGAAGGGATTTTCTTCGAGCAAGCGCTGGTAGATAAAAGATATGAAGTTGTCGGGGCTTTGCTTCATGTATTCAAAGATAGAATAAGCGCAAACGTTCAAATTCTGTTGGATTTGCTCAAAGGAATGCAAAAAGCTCACCAGATTGATAAATACAGAGCAGTTTCGTATTTCTGGGTCTGCCGAATGGATCTGAAATGCTTCATTCAGACCCTGAATTATCTCTTCAAAAACCTGAAAGAGCGGAATCTCTTGGAGGAGATGGAAGTGCAGCAGCTTCTTCAAGTATTGGAAGAATGCACTATTAGCTCAATCCAGAGCTTATTCACACTTCCGTTTGTTGGATCAGACACCTTTGTAAGCAAAGAGATCATCTCACTCATAAAATCCAGTGATACAAGCCTACAACTAAAGTATCTGAATTGCATTCGAGGCAAAGTTATCGACTTCTTCAAGCAGTCTATTTTGGTGGATAAGTACGACAAAGCAAGCCAACTCGCATCAAAAACCATTGATTCCAATCCATTCATAGAAAACGTTATTGAAATTACTCAACAAAATTTCGACGCGGCACCGATCTGCACGCACTTCTTCAATGAAGCGGTCTACTGCTTTTTTGAGCAATTGGATTTAACTCTTGTAAAAGATCTAAAGGAGAGGCTAGGTCAAAAAGCTTTAGAAGAGGACACAATGGCATTCTTTGAATTAGAGAGAACGATATACACAGCTAGAGATTACTACGGCATTGTTGATAAAAACTTTGAGAAAACTTCTCAGAAGCTTCATCACCACTTCTTTAAATTTCTTGAACTGTGCTATCAAGAGCAGGAATGGACTCGAATGACATGCACCGTACTGGAGAGAGCAATTAGTTCGGCTAAGGAGCCGAAAGGCGATTTGATTACCTACATGAATTTGCTTTCAGCAGTCTCTCTTACGAGCAATGTCCTGAGGTATTACCATTCAAAGTGGACAACAGATGGATCAGCTATTCTGGCGGAGTTAGTCACTCATCGTGCTTTATCTAGCCTTTTGCACGGGCTGTGCCATTTGGACTCGATAAGCTTAGAAAAGACAGCAGAGCTCTCAAACCCTGACGCCATTGAAATTGAAGGTGATGCAGATTGGCACAGGTTACCAAAGTTGTTCTATTCCCAAGGGATGCAGGTGCTTGAGGATATCATCCAAATTAATGTCTTTAATAGCAATTTCTTAGATCAAGCATTTAAAGCTGCCGGCAATGGAGGCCTTGAGACTCAAGGTGTTACGAAATACTTCACTGGACTTATTCAAGCTTTGGAAGCACTCAATAATGCTTGTCTGAGGTCTGGGAACAAATTCTTGAATACCTCAAGACAAAATTTCATTCAAAAATATCTTAAATTTCAAGAAGAATTCATTAATGCAGTATTTTTCGAGCAGAGCACTCTCAGAAAATCACTAGCCGAAAGTCTCTTGCAGAGTTTCTGCGATCTGCTAGCGCCTTCGCTCTTCCACCTTGCTGCCAGAACTCTTTGCTCAGAATCTCGAGAGATTTTCAAGAGTTTCGAAAGATTACGCGGAGTTCAGAAAGTTTTAGATATGATTATCAAAGAGGTCAATATATGTTCAATCGAAGCCAATAGAATCCATACCATGGAACTATCGGACCTCCAAAGCCTCTGTAGCTCTGAAATCACAGAACTCAGGCTCTCTAACTCTGTTTCCAGGCATCAAAAAGAAACATTTTCTGCGATAACCATTCGATACATCCAATACTTGAACATGCTCGCTGGAGTTAAGGGAATCCTTGAGAAAGAATACCCTAAACTGACATTGATAAATATTTCCATCTGCAACAAAATATTTTCCGTGCTAACTCAGATTGAACCAAAAGACGCTGAATTTCTCCTGGATACAGCGTTTGGTCAGCAAGAAGCTAAGTTTTTCAAACAGATCCCTTTAGAGACCATCACTGACGCATCAGAATTTCTCAAAAGCTCTTCAGATGTTCAACCCCCGCCAGAAGTATTTAGGGAAGTATATTCTCTTTGCACAAAGAAATTGCAGTTAAATCACCTCTTCAGCGATGAAACGAATGGGGAAGGCGTATTTCAGACACTATTTATCATCCTTGATAACGATTCTTCCCTTCTGAATGAATTCCTGTTGAAGGAAGATAAGATTATCCAAAATATAGTTGATAATGCCTGCGCAGACCGAGACTCTTTTTGGCTGGCCTGTCTACTCGGAAAAGCCCTCAGACTTGACTGCTCTTTTGAAGAGTTGATTGCAATGCACTTGACGAGTCAAGGATTGAAGAAGATCGATGAGAAAACCTTCAAAACAGACCTGAACTCTAATTTGTTCAGACTCTTTGATCATAATTCATTCAAGCGCCTCTCTGAAAATGTGCTAAGCCATGATAAGCAGTTTTATCAAGTCTCATCCAAGTTCCAACAAGAAAGTAAGTTTTCTCTCTTCATTTTCTCATTATAACAAAATACCTAATAGGAATTCCTATCTTGGATCCGACTCGCCTTGAGATCCCTGATCGAGCCAAATTACTTCTCTCAACACTTTCTAATACCCTCGCTTCAATGTCAGCGAACGACAAATTTATGAGTCTCTTGTCGGCTGTCTGCTTTTCATTGCCTTCTCACCCACACCTCTTTACCTTTCTAATGGAAACCATAGAGAAGAGTTTTTCGGAAAATCAAACAAGTAAAGCAATTCACTTCATTTTCGACCGACTTCTCGAAGCGAATCAAGTGGCCTTAATTCGATTACTGGTTAAGTCGCTCGTTGAGCCTCAGATGCTGAGTCAGCTCGTTCTCTATGAAAAAAGATTACTTCCCTCAGCAACCTATCATCGATGTCTCATTGTTGGTTGGCTGTTAAAATCATTCGATGCATTTGACATCAAGAAGACTGAATCGGATGACCCTCGGTTGAACGTTTACTGCACCGTGATCACTATATTATTTAGAGACGTCCATCTTCTGACACAGGAAGACCTTGAGCTTTATAACAAAGTCTGCATCAAATTTTTCGATGTGTTGCTTATGTGGCCAACTTTTCTCACTGGAGCCAACCCTCAACCACAGAAACTGAATCTGGATCTCTTATCCGAATGTATTGAAGTCTTAAAGGGGCTCCAAATCGTGGCGATTTCTTCATTATTCTTCGGAGAGAGCTACCCGGATCTTCTTTTGAACTACAGCGATGAAATAATGAGGGTTATTGAAATTTTTATCTATGAGAAAATGAATGCGAAAGTCCTGCTTGAATTTGAAGAGCAAAAGGCTGCAGAACCTAGCTGGACTGGCATCAAAGATACCAAACCTCTCCAGCTACTGAAGGCGAGTACTGGAGAAGTTAGCGGTTCAAACCTGAGGAATTATTTTGAGCATGTCAGCTTCTATTTTGAAGAGAAGATACTCCGAGTTCACGAGGATCAGAAAACTAATGTGATTGATTCTACCCATAAATCAAATTTACAAACGTTGCTTTCAAATATGCCTCCTGTCTCTTTAGCATTCAGGTAAAACAAGCTGATTTACAATGAAATTGAGGACGTTTTATTATTAGTGATGATGGTGAGGGGAAGGTTCAAGTGGGTGAAAGATCTGAAACATTGAGTAAAACTTACTTCCGTCCTGACTATAATCTAACTAACTTTTCAAAGGATTGTTGAGAGAAAAGCTCAAAGAGGATCTTCCTTACCTGGAACGAGAGCCCGATTCGAGATCCTTCGTCGATCTTACCACCCTCGATGATATTGTAGTTAATACAGAGTTTGCAGAACTGGGCAAACGAGTGCATATTGCGTTTAGAAAGCGAATGGAGCATCTCTATCAATTAAATTTTACAACCCAACTTTCGAAGCACAAACTACCTATTACGCTTTCCATAGAGGAAGTGCGAGCTGAGGTTCAAAGCTTTATTAGAACTCTAACAAAATCAGAGCTCTTTGCGTTTATGCTTTTCGCAGATCCGGAGATTTTTGAGGGTCAAGCATCGGGATTGAGTGAACTTTATCAGTCATTCAAGGAAATCAGAAACAAGCTCCTTCAGAATAAGGACTTTTATTCAAAATCTGGGTCCCAGCAACACGCGACTCCCGGCTTTGAGAACAGATTTGAGCATTTTTCAATTGTGAATGGCGCAGGAGTTCAAGTCGAAGTCGAAGGAAATCAGCTCTTAAATCAACTAGAAGGATATCTGGCTGGAAAGCTTGACTATTCTGTTAACTCTGGAAAGAAGAATTCTCGTATAGGAATTGTGTCTGAAAGACGTACTCTTGATAAGAATGTAGCAAAAAGATTTTGCTATGCTGCCCTAGATATCCTCGATGAGTACTATCCAAAGGTTAGCAAGACCTTCCCCGCTGATCTGCTCTCAAAGCTTCATATAATGCCCTCTTCAGCTCTTGAAAAATGGATTTTACATCCAATTTCTGGCTCGCTCGGCAATTACCCTCTTATCGACTGCATTCGCGTTATGAACCTTAACCCCATCAATGAAATTAGATACCTTGATCTAATACTGTCCGTTTTCAGCATTCCTAATAAGAACTTCCCAAAGTTTTTGAAAACCGTTCGTAGCCACTTCAGCTGTAAGGTGTCTGACCCGGATTTCACACTCGCCTCCAAAATTCGCTTCGCGATAAATGATATCTTAGATTTGCTCTTCCCACAGAGATTTAGAGACACGAGATACGTCTCTAACTTTAATGCACTTGTCAGAAAGGTTGAAGCCATTTGCGGGGTGCTTCCTTTCAAGCAAGAGCTAATAAACACAGGAGTGATTCTACCACATTATGAATCTGAGGGCAGCTTTATCGAGATTTGGATGCAGAACGCGGTTCAGTTGAACGCAGCAGGAAACTTCAGCAGGAAGGTGTATATGGCAACACTCTTAGGGTACTTAGGCCAAGACCCTGACTCTAAGTTAAATGGAAAGGACGTTTTTGTCGAGAGACTGGTCAGTGAATGCAACCGTCCTGAGCAAATAAATTTCTTTTTCTACGCGCTTTCAGATTTTCATACGCATTATCTCATGAAGCAACCCCAAGCACTCGCGTTTGTTATGGAGCATAACCTCCTTTCTGAGAATCACAAAGGCGCTTTCAAGCAACTGCAAGTGTGTATGGACTCTTTTGCGTCGCATTTGGGTTCTAAACTACAGACTAAACAGCCAGGAATAGTCGAAGGCTTTGATACAAAGATCCTCAGGCAGTTATCTGAGTATTTGCAATTTTTGCTTGGAGCTTCTGAATGTTACGTCCACGTTTTCCAAGGAGTGATTCAGCGTGTTGAAGACGGTAAATATTCGAAAAGAATCCTTCCTTGTTTGCACGATTGCAGCAGATTGCTAAAGCTGTTCACGTCGAATGATACCATTGCTAAAATCCAAGTAACAATAGCTGAAAGTCTCCAAAGCATCGAGGACATCCTACATAGCCCGAATACTCAAGTGATCGATGATGGACTTCAGAGTCTTGTGATTCAGATGTGTGTCTGCTCGATTTTCTTCTATAAACTCGCCCAGCTTCAAGAAGAACTCGAGTATATTCTTTCAGTTGCTGATCAGACACACAATATATCGGCCCTCACAAAAATCCGTCTGGATTCAGTGCCGATGAAAAACGGCAAAGAAATGGCGATTGAAACAACATCACAAACCTTAGAGACTCTTTTATATCAATTGCAATCAAAATGCGTTCAAGTATTCGAGATCTTTCTCTTCCAAGAATCAAAATCCATTTTCACGGCGTCATTGGCGCCTTGGGTTGTCCCTCAGACTGTAAGGCTTCAATATTTGAGGTAAAGTCCCATTCTTGGCAATTTGCTAACTAATTTCTTCTGAATGCAGAGAAGTTTATGACACTCCAGAGAAAGTTGTCAAAAGTAATGAGTTAATCAAATTATTACTAATTTGTTTAGGAATCTTCGTCAATCGAGACTCTATAGTCGAAGACACTCTCCATAACTTCGAATCAATGTCAGAAGCAGAGGTCGGCCCACGGCTGAAAATCCAGGTCGAGTTTTTAAATGAAGTTGGTATTGATCAAGGTAATAAGCACGTACAATCTCATCAGCTCAAATCTTGATATCTCCATAGGAGGTCTAGTAAATGAATGGCTTCTCTTGGTCGTGAAAAATCTGCTGGATGTAAATAAAGGCTTGTTCCAGCTTTGCTCCGGAAAGGTTTTACAGCTCTCGCCGATTTCCAGTCTCGTTGTTGAAAATCAGAAATACTATAAACTCTTTGGACGCCTGATTGGATACGTAATATATTAATCCAACCCGAGGCTGATCTATTGTATTACTTAGGCAATTGCAAACAATATACCTATTGGATACAGCTTATCTAAGCCGACTTTGAAATTATTACTGGGTAAAATGTTCTAAAAGAGTATGAGAGATAACCACCTTGAATAAATAGGGTCACCGCTTGCTTTGGATGACCTTGCCGACGTTGATCCAGACCTTTATAGCTCTCTGCAATGGGTGCTTGAAAATACTTTTGATGAAAAGCTCTTAACTCAGGAATTTGCATTTGAACTTGCATGTTTCGATGAATATCATACGATTAAATTATCAGAAGACGACCAGAAGGTTGACGAAAAAAACAAAGAACTATATGTTCGCCAGCTGCTTTATCATAAACTCGTTAAATCGATTGAAAAGCCAATCGCTGAGATTCGCAGAGGGCTCCTAGATATTGTGCCAGAAGCGAGGTTGAGGTTGCTTACTCCGGCTGATCTGGGCATGCTAATCGCAGGGGAATCGACAATATCAGTCATTGAGATGAAAAAACATGCGAATTATAAACAGCCATCCCCTTCTGAGGAAGTGCTACAATGGTTCTGGGAGATTGTTGGTCAGATGGAGAAAGACCAGCTTTCTGCTTTGCTTTTCTTTATTACAGGTAATCGTTAATCAGGAGTTGTGTGTTTAACGTTTTAAATACTTAAATAAAGGTAGTAGCACCGTGAGATTCGGAGGGTTTAAGGAAAATCCTATCATCATTGGTCTAGGCTCCTTTGGCTCAAAGGAAAGTCTACCGGTCTCTCATACATGGTATTGTTTCTTCGAGGACCCTTTTATTAAATTTTCATGTATTTTTTAGTTTCTCGACGATCTATCTCCCGCAATACGCTACAAAGGAAAAAATGAGAGAGAAATTATTCAAAGCCGTTTTAGAGAGCCAAGGATTCTATTTGCCTTGAGATTTGTGTGGCTCGTAGGACGCTGATGTATCAAAAAATGAAGAAAGACAGAGATTCTGAAAAAAAAATAAAGTTCTTTACTATTACACACTAATAAGTGTGGTTTTATATGTGTAGTAACAAACGAGGAAAGTATATAAAAATGAAGATATTAAAGGAAACCAGTCGTTAACTTCACAAAGCACTTAACACTTTTTTCTAGATTTGGTGATGGTTACCCTTTTAAAACTAGTCTATATCTCATCTCCATTTAACAAATTAATACGTAGGTAGTCTTTAGAGATTTGTTAGTGCGAAATAGTCTCTCTGTTGATTAAAGTGTAAGATAAATGTGAAACAGGCTCCTTGAGTTGACTTATCAAAATAAAAGAAATCACGAATTTAATTTAAACTCCCATGAGTCCAGGAATATCCTTCTAATCTGTAATCGCTAAGAAATTTCGAATGGAGAAATTGAATGCACCATTTTTAGAAGAAGACGAGTATCTCTACATGACCCCACAGGGTCTTCAGAGATTCGGACAAATCTACGATCCTAAAGAGCCTCTAAAGCACATCCTCTGGACTGATGACTACACCGTCGAACTTCCAATCAAAATGAAAAAATCAGGACCTGGTAATATAACTTCATGTTGTTGTATGAAACTTACTGTTGCTATTTTAGGTTCCGAAATGCCATTAACGTTGATTGATGTCCTTTACACTACTCATAAAATGCATAAAGCACGCACTGCATTGAGATGCAAACGAGAAGGCAAGTATATTACTTGGACTTACGACCAATTCTATCAGGATGTTCAGAAGTTCGCCAAAGGTCTTATCGAACTCAACATCCAACCTGGAAAAGCCCTCAATATCATCGGATACAATGCTCCTGAGTGGATCATTGCTTTCTATGGAGGTATCTACAGCTCAGTTCTCCCAGTTGGTGTCTACACTACCAATAATGCTGAAGCCTGCCAATATGTCGCTGAGCACTCAGAAGCAGAAATCGTGCTTGCTGAGAACAAGGAACAACTCAAGAAATATCTTCAAGTTTGGGATCGTCTTCCTCAACTCAAATATGTGGTGTTGTATGGTGAGCCAGTTCCTAGTGACCTTCCACCTGAGTTCAAAGATAAAGTTATGACCTACAAGCAGCTTTTGGAGCTTGGAGAGAACCATAAATCGACGAATTTTGAGAATAGCCTTGAGTATAGAAAATCTCTCCAAGCGCCGGGAAAGTGTTGCACTTTGGTGTATACCTCCGGGACTACTGGACCTCCAAAAGGGGTTATGCTGAGCCATGATAACTACATTTGGACGAGCTACGCTGTGATTAATTCAGTAAAACGCGATCCTGACGAGCAATTGAGAATTGTGTCTTACCTGCCTCTCAGTCATGTTGCGTCACAATTAACAGATGTAATTGGGCCAGTCATCTTAGGTGGATTAATAACTTGTGCGGATGCCACAGCATTACAAGGATCACTCGTTGAGTATCTGCGAGATGTACGACCCACAGGATTTATGGCAGTCCCGCGCGTATGGGAGAAAATCGAAGAAAGAATCAAAGCTGTAGCTGCAAGCAACGGCTCGGTAAAAAAATCAATTGGTAAGCTATTCTTCCTATATCTATTAGCCCACAACACTAACTCTTTCTAGCAACCTGGGCTAAAGATCTCGGAAAAAGAGGCACGATACCTGAAGTTAGGGGAGAAGAGACTCCTTTCGGCTTTGGACTGGCAAAGTCTGTCGTCTTCAACAACATAAAGAAGGCAATAGGGTTAGACCAAACGAAATATTGCGTCTTCGGGGCAGCGCCTATGTCATTGTCAACAAGAGAATATTTCCTCTCGCTCAATATTTTCATCGGAAATGTGTACGGGATGTCTGAAAGCGCAGGCCCGACAACCTGGCAATACTGGGACGATAAAAACTATCAACATAATCTCCTTTCATCTGGGCAGGAACTTCGTGGTACCAAGATAATTGTCCATAATCCTGATCAATTTGGAGAAGGAGAAGTTTGTTTCAGAGGCCGAAATTGCTTCATGGGATATTACAAAGCCCCAAACGAAACAAAAGCCACTATGGATTCCAGGGGATACGTTCACTCAGGAGATTTAGGAAAGTTTGATGAGTACCGAAACCTAGTGATCACAGGAAGAATCAAAGAGCTTATCATCACAGCTGGAGGAGAGAATATTGCTCCAGTTCCGATTGAGGATAAAATCAAGGAAGCACTTCCTTTCGTGAGCAATGCAGTTGTTATCGGTGACAAAAGGAAGTATCTCGTTGCGTTGTTGACACTGAAGCATGTAGATGTTGCTGGACAACCAACAGACGAGCTCTCTGAAATCACTATTGAATATCTCAAGACTCTTGGAATCACTGATTTCAAGAATAAGAAAGCAATTTACTCGAATCCTGCTCTCTTGAAAGCAATCCAGGAAGGAATAGACAAGGCGAATCTTGCTGCTGTATCACGAGCTGTTCATGTTCGGAAATGGAGTCTACTGAATGGAGACATTTCAACTACTGGCGGAGAACTAACACCCACTCTAAAATTGAAGAGAAAGACAGTGCATCAAAAATACGCCGACCTCATCGAGTCGATGTACCAAGATCCAAAATTATAATATCTTATGATTACTATCGGAAAATTAATCTATATCCAAAGTAAGGAACTAACCCAGCTAACTTCTATCACTCAATTATTTCGTAAAGAGGAAGTATCTTTATCAATTAGACATTAATTTAAGTCAAACTCCATAATCTACATTTAAACACCTTTTTGAGAGAAATACGAGCACATTTGAAGAGTTTGAAAATGAAATTGAAAAATTCAGACGACTAAGTATCAACAAATTTGGAGCTAACCTTATACTAGGAGGCTTGGCTTTGATTATCTGGATCTATCAATTAAACTCTTCATTGATCAAAATGAGATGTACTCTTTTGACCTTGCGAAGAGATTTTCTCTCTAATTAAGACTAAAGGAACCTTTCTAAGAGAGTAAGCTACTAGTAAAAGCACAGCAAGCAGCCATGTTGAAAATGGAGTCAAAAAAATTTATATTTACATTTCAGCTTTTATAAATAAGATACGAATTAGACACGAGTTTAATTAAACCCGCATGAGTCCTTGCGTGTGCTGCTATAATTGTAATCTGAGAGAAAATCCGAATGGAAAAATTAGTAGCTCCCTTTTTAGAAGAGGACGAGTATCTCTACATGACCCCACAAGGTCTTCAGAGATTCGGACAAATCTACGATCCAAAGGATCCTCTAAAGCACATCCTCTGGACCGATGACTACACCGTCGAACTTCCAATCAAAATGAAAAAATCAGGACCTGGTAATATAACTTCATATTGTTGTTGTATGAGACTCACTGTTGCTATTTTAGGTTCCGAAATGCCATTAACGTTGATTGATGCCCTTGATACTACTCATAAAAAGTATAAAACACGCTCTGCCTTGAGATGCAAAAGAGACGGCAAGTATATTAATTGGACTTACGACCAATTCTATCAGGATGTCCAGAAGTTCGCCAAAGGTCTCATCGAACTCAACATCCAACCTGGAAAAGCCCTCAATATCATCGGATACAATGCTCCTGAGTGGATCATTGCTTTCTATGGAGGTATCTACAGCTCAGTTCTCCCAGTTGGTGTCTACACTACCAATAATGCTGAAGCCTGCCAATATGTCGCTGAGCACTCAGAAGCAGAAATCGTGCTTGCTGAGAACAAGGAACAACTCAAGAAATATCTTCAAGTTTGGGATCGTCTTCCTCAACTCAAATATGTGGTGTTGTATGGTGAGCCAGTTCCTAGTGACCTTCCACCTGAGTTCAAAGATAAAGTTATGACCTACAAGAAGCTGTTAGAGTTGGGAGAGAATCATAAAGCTCCAAACTTTGAGAATAGTCTTGAGTATAGAATATCTCTCCAAACGCCAGGAAAGTGCTGCACTTTGGTGTACACCTCCGGAACTACTGGACCCCCGAAAGGTGTTATGCTTAGCCACGACAACTATGTCTGGACAAGTCAGATGGTTATTGCCTCAGTTAAGCGTCACCCTGACGAACCAGAAAGACTCGTGTCGTATTTACCTCTCAGCCATGTTGCCTCACAAATCACAGATATGGTTGGTTCAGTTATTATCGGTGCGGAAATCACTTTCGCAGATTCCACTGCGCTACAAGGATCACTTGTTGAGTACCTTAAGGACACAAGACCAACAGGGTTCCTCGCTGTTCCTCGAGTTTGGGAGAAAATTGAAGAAAAAATCAAAGCCGTAGCTGCAAATAATGGCTCTGTGAAGAAGTCGATTGGTAATTTAATTCTTCCTAAATGCGTTAGCAAACTAATCCTTACTTTTAAGCAAACTGGGCCAAAGATCTCGGAAAAAGAGGCACAATTCCCGAAATTCGAGGGGAAGAGCTTCCCTTCGGTTTTGGATTAGCGAAATCGCTCATCTTCAATAACATAAAGAAAGCTATGGGATTGGACCAAACGAAATATTGCATATTCGGTGCTGCTCCTATGGCACAGCCAACAAGAGAATATTTCCTTTCTCTCAATATTTTCATCGGAAATGTTTACGGAATGTCTGAAAGTGCAGGCCCAACAACCTGGCAATACTGGGACGATCCAAACTATCGTCATAATCTCCTTTCGTCTGGACAGGCACTCCGGGGCTGCAAGATATTGATCCATAATCCGGATCAATTTGGAGAAGGAGAGATCTGCTATAGAGGTCGAAATTGCTTCATGGGATACTACAAAGCTCCAAGCGAAACAAAAGGCACCATGGATTCCAAAGGCTACGTCCACTCTGGAGACCTCGGCAAGCTCGATGAATCCCAAAACTTGGTGATCACAGGAAGAATCAAAGAGCTTATCATCACAGGTGGTGGAGAGAATGTTGCTCCAGTCCCGATTGAGGATAAAATCAAGGAAGCTCTTCCTTTCGTGAGCAATGTTGTTGTTATTGGGGACAAGATGAAGTATCTCGTTGCTTTGATCACTCTGAAGCATGTGGATGTTGCTGGACAGCCAACAGACGAACTCTCTGAGATTACCATTGATTATCTCAAGACTCTTGGAATCACTGATTTCAAGAATAAGAAAGCAATTTACTCGAATCCGGCTCTCATTAAAGCGATCCAAGAAGGAATCGAGAAGGCAAACAAGGCTGCAGTTTCAAGAGCCGCTCAGGTTCGTAAATGGAGTTTCGTGAACGGAGATCTCTCTGTTGCTGGTGGAGAGTTAACACCCACTCTGAAATTGAAGAGAAAGGTCGTACATCAGAAATACGCCGACATCATCGAGTCGATGTACCAAGATCCAAAATTATAAAGCTCTTAAGGTTTTAGAAAATAAATATATCTAGTTAATGTGACTGATATAGTTTGGAGTCATGACACTCACGCAGCGCTTAAGGCGATAATATAGTAATCGTGAAATTAAAAGTAGAACCCAAAAATACACAATAAACTGAACCTAAAGTTATATTTAACAAGCCAAATTCACCACAATACATCCTCAGGGACAAAAAATATTTATATTAATTGGAGTTCTCTACATTGCTGGATATAAAAAAATGAATCAACACACATTTCTCCCTATCAAGCAAAGTGCTTATTTGAAAATGGCCCTAACTGTTCAAAGCCATATTCTTATATGTTCCGCACCAATCCGGAACGTTAAACCTGAATTTTTACTAAAATTTGCTGATTTCCTTCCTTTCTAGTAGCAAATATACGTGAAAGTAGGGCAATAGCAAGTTTTCTCATTAATTATTGAAATTTTCCAATATTATAAGAGAAAATAATCAATCACTGTGAATAAAATAGCTTTTTTGCACCTTCTTTACTCTAAAATTCTAGGGTCAAAGATTACATTTTGTATATTTGCTGTCAAGATTGATTCAATATAAAAATTTTATTTTCAGTCAGATCAAAGTCATGGTGGAACCGTCAAACACACATTCTCAAGAAGACGTGGAAAAGATTGATCAAATCCTAAAACTAGCTTTAGATCCGAAAAACTACAAGGACGTCGTTGCTCAACTGAGTTTAAAATTGGATCATATTCGCTTGGTCTTTGAAAAAATAACACCGGTTCTCAATCAGGAAGTTATTACATATGGTGCTCCAGATTACAAGGATAAATATTTAGGTTTACTAGCAATTTTGTGCGACGAACTAAAGGCCCCATTTGTATGGCAGTTGAACAGTCCGGTAGTGTTAGCAGGTCTAGAAAAATGTCTTTCGATCCCCAAACTAAAAGCCTCTATCAACATGATGCTGATCTATGCTGACGAGGCATTTAACTTTGACAAACAGAAGCTCGCAATACCTGACCTTCGCAAATTCATCAAACAAGCCATGCCAAGCTGGAATTTTTCAGAAAGAGAGCCAAATGAAGGGTTCGAAACCAACCTTTTAAGAATACTAAAGCTGCATAATGAATGTCAACTACTTCAAGAGAAACTAAACAAGTCACAGTTACAAGAGCAAGCAGCAGATAAGGCAAAGGTTAAGCTTCTTAAAAAGATTACAAATTTGAAAACCGACCCTAAACTAAAAAGTGACAAATTCAAGCCCATTCAAAATGAATTCATTGATGAGCTGCTTGTAGAAATTTCTGGGTATGAGACCAGTTTTCTCAAAAGTTCGAAAAAAGTTAAACAAGAATACCAAGCTCACATGGAGCAGTCAACGGTTTCTTTATCGAGAGCTCCTCAAAAGAAAGAAGAACCGATAAAACAAACGACAAAGGAAGAGCCGATAAAGCAAGCGACAAAGGAAGAACCGATAAAACAAACGACAAAGGAAGAGCCGATAAAGCAAGCGACGAAGGAGAAACCTTCTCCTGTGAAAAATGATCCAAAGTACAACCACGATAAAGACACTCCAATTCACAAAAGGAGATTCTTTTATGATGGGGAAATCCTGCCTGAAGACGAGAGCGGGTCAGTTGAATATAAAAATTATTATTATCCTTTCAACGACGCGATAATGGCTATTTTGCAAAAGACGATCTGCGCGTTCCTGAATCAAAGGGGAGGGAGAATTTATCTTGGTGTAAGAGATGAAGACAAGAGTGTTTGCGGGCTGAATTTGACGGCAAAGAGTCGAGATTATCTCAAGTTGGATATCGCGTACTTGCTTGAGAGTTTTTATCCGACTATCACTCATCAACAATATGTGAAAGTGATGTTTATTCCAATTATAGATAAAGAAGCAAGCAAGCCAATCGGCGGTCAAGTGATCGTGAAGATAATTGTAAGGCAAGGCGATTTGAGGGAGCTGTACAGTGTCTCGAGAGAAACTCTTAAATGCTTTATTCGACAAGATGGATACTGCAAGAAACTCGACGCTGATCAAGTGACTAAGTTGATTCGAGAGAGGGTACAGCCCGATACAAGCCAAAAGGTTGATCCAGCAGAATTCGATGACCCCGTGCCTGAGACCCTCACAGAGATCGTGTATGAAACTGCGAAAAAGCCACAATACGCTGACTATGGCTTTAAAGTGAATGGAATAGCACCAAAGACTACTGATAAGGAATTTGATAATCTTTTTAAAGAGTTCCCAGGAATCATTAAAAAAATCCTATTTCGTGAAGGTTCTAATTACACAGGAGACTGCAAAGGCTATGCTTTGGTTTATTTTTCGGAATTCGAACAAGGTAATCTCGTTATTTGTTTTCCCAATATCTGACTGCTACTTTAGGGAAAAAAGCCATGGAGAAAATCAATAAAATTATTTTGCATGGGAATAATTTGAAAATGTTCCCAAGGACATAATTCTTTTGAGTTTTTTGCTCTGAGTCTCTCGAAAACAACTACAAACCCATAGTTCATCATGAAATATAAAAACTATCTTTTTTTCTCAAGTAGAATATCCTTGCTACCCCTAGATTGAGTAAAACACCGAAAAAGCGCTTATTTTCATAAATTTTCTCTCAATACTCCTCCAGATTGAATGATTATTGGCCTCTAATGGAAATTAGTTTGTAATTACATCAGACATAAAATTCTAAGCATCTTATCGAAAAGCATTGAGATATGTATATGGCAAAATTCCATGCTAGTTCACCTCATCACTTCTTTGGTGCAGTCTTTTCTGCTTTTAATGTCTCTTTAGGTCCAGCGCCGGCTTTAGCCTCTACCTTGATATCCTTATGAACTTCTTCTATAACTTCTGCTTTAGGTGCTATTTTGGCATCGGCTTTAATTTCGGTTGTTCCGTCGGATTTGACTTCGACTGTTTCGCCTGGTTTTGTCTCAATATCAGCCAAAACCTTTTCTTTTTTCTTTCCTTCGCCCTTTTGCTTTTCTGGTTTGACGTTGGCTTGAATTTCCATTTTGATCAAGTCAATCTGCAATCTGAAACTAAAATGACGGTCGTATTTCTCGCTATAGTAATCTCTGATAAGCACGGCGGTTTTTCCAAATTTGTAAAGATCTTCATCAAGCGCGACGTTGTCCTGAGTTACATTCAAGCCCAAGCCAATATTGATCTCATCAGTCAGCTCTTTCTCTAAGGATTTATTAAGTTTAGCAGTCAAACGATCCCAAATCGCATGTGATTTTACTTGTGATAGGATCCTTCAAAAACAATGGATTCACTGGTGTTGCTGGCTTGACGATTTTCAGTTCCACGGTTTCAAGCTTTCTAACGAAGAGCTTGAGCTCATAATCAAGTCGCTTTCGAACCAACACTGCCTCCTAGTGGTAACAGCTCAGCTAAGGTAACGGTTGAGGTGCTTTACATCAAAATTTGGAAATAGACGCTTTTTGAGACCTGGAAAACTGTAAACTGCTTTCTTTTTTGGAATGAGATCGTGAGATGCATAGCTATTGAGAAAAAATGCAATGATTATTGGAGTTAGTGGTGATAGAGTCATATTACCCTGGTTTCACTTTCACTTCTTCTCCTTCAAATCCAAGAGGAGGGAGATCCTTTTGCGATAAGAGAGAATTTCAACGAGACTAGGTTACTTGGATGAGGATGACGTTTGCGAAAGTCTTCCCGAAGTTTTGGGCAGGTACTGCGTGGAGAAGCTTGACGGTGGTGCTGAAGTATCTAATCATTTATCTAAGCCTCTGGTTAATAAACTTTATTCAAATAGAACAGAGTGAAGTGAATATCCGATCTATTATGTCTTTTTTGGGATTTTTAGCGCTGTGTCTTAAGCCTCTAAAAGGTAAACTCTCAAAATTAAATAGTTCTGAGCGAGTAGGTGGAGGACCAGACAGACATATATTTTGAGGAAATTTTATTGTTTGTTGATGAGAAAATAATAAAATACAAATTATCGACTATATAGCCTTGGTTAGTTTGAAATTGACCTCACTAAAAAACAGCTGCGATCTGGCTCTCGCAGCCAAGTGAAGACACCGTCCGAATGAAGCATTTGCTTTGCCTATTGTCTGTCTCTATATAGTTTAAGTTTCCTCTGAAGTGCCATATTTCTCCTATTAAAAAGTGAGCAGTTTGAAAAATCAGATGAGGTAACTCTCTTATTAGGTCAGGTAAATCAAACTCCTCATCATCATTAAACCTATCATATGACAAACAATTCCGTGACTGATGTTTCTAATAATTCTGCTTACCCCGGCTCATCCGATCCAATCGGCGCTGGTTGTTCATCTGGGGTTCTTCCTTTCGAAACTTCGATGAAACCGCGAATACGTCCATAGGTAAAGGTTGGGGTGAGTTCAAGGAGAGTCATGACATTCTTGAAAAGCTTCTCGACGTCCTTAGGATTTATGCCTCCTATATGAAGCAGTTAATTAACACTTCATCCTCTCAATACCTGAAGTAGCTTGGTCTTTTTTAACGATGGAAGCTAATAAAAACTTTAGAAAGGGTAACTGGAAGCACTTTTACTGCATTGACTCTCTAATTTGGTTATATGATCTTGAATTTTGCTCTGGAACTTGGGAGTGAAATGGATGATTGCTCGGTCCATAAAGGCTTCAGGTCCAGCTGGGCCGTCTTTTATAAAAATCTCTTCTAGTGTTTTGATTGCTTCAGTTTTCTCCACGCTGGGTTTCATGAAATAAACCAACTCATGGTATTTAACCCAGAGGCTTTCTCTAAATTCTGCAAAGAGCATTAAAGAAATGAAAATACCATCTCAATGATACCATCAAACTTGAAATTGGGGGTTTTCAGCGAAGAGTTTGCGTATTCAGTTTCCAGAACAGGCTGAAGCAGCTGCAGGTCGGAGCCTTTAAGGAAAGAGTAGTAATGTTTTGGATCGTTTTGCATAAAATAAATAATTTCCATGGCTTGACTGAGAGCTAAGCAATATCGTAAAATGCATGAAGTTCGAATGAGAGGTGCAAACATACTCAAATTGTACTTCTGACTCGCGTTTTTAAGCTCTGCGAGTGCCTTTCCTCCATCTATAGGAGCCGCTAACTCTCGAAGACATAGATATTCGTGGAGCTCTTTAAACCTCTTTGCAGGTTGTCTGTTAGCAATGAAATAAGAAAGGAAATAATAAGGAGAGAGCAGAACTTTTTAGACAAGACGTTCTGGCATGGTCGTAGCAATTTAGATATCATGGTAGAGGAAATTTTGATATTCTTGATAAAATTAATAGCTGACTAACAACTCTTTTGGGAAAGCTTGAAACTTAGCATTAAAGTGGGGGTTGTGTGCTAATGAAATCTCTCCTTTTGAATTAACTCAGCTCAAAATGCGTTTGCTAGTGAAAGTAAAATTGGCATCAACAATCATGCGAAGCGTTGGTTTGTTAAAGCTAAGAACATCAAAATTTTGCAAGTTATCTTTTTGAATGAAATAATGATTTGCTAGTATTACTACGATTAGCTAACTACTTCCTTTTAAAGCTTAAAAATTTAAGCGTCAGCTTTGTTTCCTCCTTTTACTGGGCTCATACTAACTTGGAATTCATCGTTAGTAACAACTCCGTCTTCATTCAAATCAACTCTATTGTTCAGTGCTCTAAGGTCGTTGGACTCAGGGCAGAATCCGTGGCTTTCCAACATTTTCTTAAACTCGTGAATATCCACGCTTCCTCTCTCACGGCTATCCAGAGCCTTATAAGCCTCTTCAAGGCTCACTCTCTTCGAGATTTTATGTCTCAGGTCCTCAATAGAGTTTTCGATGGTACCAAATTGTCTCACGAAATCAACGAACAGTCCCAAAGTCTCCTTGCTGAGTGGTTGCTCATCAATTCGTAGTCTGATCATTCGAGCAAACGGTCTTGAGACTGGATAAATCACGTTCTCGAACTCATGAAGGCTGATTTTGCCGTCACCATCAGCATCAAATCTCTTGAATACAGCTTCCAACTCACTCTGAGTGAAGAAAATACCGAGTTTTCTTACGTTCTCTTCGAATTGAGCCTTATTGCCACCGTCTTTGCCTTCTTCATCAACCAATACTTTATAAGCAGCTTGAATGTTGAAATCCAAGCATCTGGCGAGGTTATTTTTCATGTTTTCGAGCTGTTTATCGTAGTTGACTACATAATTCAAGGATTTCACTAAAAATTGTTCCTCGTGGGTCTTGAATTGAGATCCGCCCTGGGTCTTCCTGCCAGATTCTGATTTGGCTACGCTTCTGGGGGCAGTTCCCTCTTTCTGTGTCTTTACGTCCTGTTGTTCGAACTCAAGCTTCTTCGCAACAGAGCCAGCGTCTTTTCTGCCTTCTTTCTCTTGAGGCTGTTTGATCTCGCTTTCGAATTCCTTTCTTTGCGAGCCTTTCTCTTCTACCTGGTCGTCTTGGTGTAATGTGTGGTCGTAGACTCTAACGAATCTGACATTGGTCGCTTCTCGGTAGCTGGTTGGCTCGGCTTTGAGTTTCGGTGATCTCCTTGAGATTCCCGATCCTCCGTAATTGTTTTGGTACTCTCTGAAGTTTGATCTTCCGATGTCATTTACAGCAGATGATTTGGTTGGAGTCTCGTAGTTGTTGAGTGGTTTGTAGTCTGTAACTGACTCAGTTTTAAAGTATCTTCTTGGAGAGAGTCGGACGGTTTGGTAGTTGTATTCGACTCTGGAAATAGGCACATCGGTTGAGACCTTTGGTGAAGCTTCTCTCTGAGGAGACTCGTGTCTTCTGGAAAGGTACCTTCTTGGAGAGAGGCGGACGGTTTGGTAGTTGTATTCGACTCTGGAGACAGGCAAATCATTCGATACCTTTGGTGAGGGACTTCTTTGAGGAGAGTATCTGACTGTTCTGTAGTGTGACTCAGTCCTGTAGTCCGTCAATTCGCTCTTGAGCTTTGGTGATGGGCTTCTCTTCTTGGGAGTGTAGTTGGCGTATTCAGTGTTGGTAGGAATATAATTATCTTGTCTTGCAGACTGTCTGACTGGTGATTCATAGGTCCTTATGGTTCTCCAGCCATAATCGGTTCGGTAGTTGGTTCTCTCGTGTTTGAGGGAAGGAGAGCGTTTTGAAGGTGAGGGACTTATCATTTGGATTGGCAAACAAACAGAGATGTGGAAATTTGCAAATAATTAGAATTAATTATAACAGAGACTCCGCGAGATTAAATAAACAAATATCCAACGGAAATATCACAGTTAAAATCTTATTGAGAAATTTATTGCAGATGACTAATGTCACAGTAATGAAACATTTAATGTTAATTTTATTGCTCTTCTCATGAGAAACGGGGAGAAAAAAGCTTCACAATAGAGAACTCATTAATCTAACATTTCTCTTGTTGTTTCATGGGATGTTTGGGCCATTTACCAACTGATAATCAGCATTTCTGAGAGCAAGAATTAGATTCGAACATGTGTCAGCAGAACGATGCCTTCTTCCCTTTAAAATTGCCTTTAGACTCCTCTTTTGGCTCATTCATCCGCCTGTTTCGATATCACCGAACAAAATTTTCTCATTATATGATTAACAGAACTTAGCTGTTTTGAAACCTGGATTCGAAGCGGTTTTGAAGGACAAAACGGATTGAATGCCATTATGAGCTTGCATGTAATATATAAAACGCACAAACATGAAGCTAAACAAAAATTATCCTTTGTTTTTTTCTTTTTTACGAATAAACGTTTTGCAACAAATTGTATAGGATACAAATCACGGTCGTGATTGACCCGTTCAATAAAAAAAAAATAAAATGATGTATTTCTACTCCCGTAAGAACAGTAAGGGAGACTCTAACTTAGCCGATTTCACATGTCTGTATCGACCAAATTAACAGTATTGATAATAAATCGTTAAATAACCTTAGGACGGGTTGAAATACTCGATCACTGCTTTCGACAGTTCACGCTCGTTTAAGTATGTTCTTATCAACTCATCTGGTTGATAATTCGGGTTCGCTAGTAATAGAAATTATTAGTTAGACCCTCGTCGCTGCAAGTGTTTTACTTTTAACTTTTATCCTCAGAGGTTCCAATGACATCGGAACAATCAGATTCACAGTCCAGTCGGGTCTTGAATCTAATAATAATCAGATTATCTGAGTCGCTTGCATAAAATTTACTCTTAAAGAAACAAAGATTATAAGCTCCTCCTTCGCTTGGCTCTTGCTTATAACCATAATTTTTGCTTTTGAGTTCGTTCATTTGCTCTACCAGTGCCTTTTTGATTTTATCAAACACGTTTTTCTCGTCTTGAGGCGGCGGGTTATGCTTAACCCTCTTTTGCACTTCATCTTGCCTCATATAATACTGGTCATCTGATTGCTGATCTGTATATGAATAGGAACTCTCTGGTGCATTCATCATGTTTCGAGAGTTCGACGCCTGCAACGGCTGCGCGTTGGGCTGAAGGTAAGGTTGCTGTGGCTGCGGTTTCACACGCATGAGAGGTTGTTCCAGTGACGAATTCATCGGGAAGCTATTGTTTAGAGAATATGGCTGATTGGACGACTGAGGAGTAATGTTCTGAGAATTAACCGTGCCGTAGGTCGTTGTCTCTGGTTTATCGAAACTTCCTTTTTGTTGTTCTTCCCAGGCGCGCATAAATCGAGGGTTGTAAGGCTCTTTTAAAAATCGGAGTACATTCTCGCAGACTTTATCAAATTTAGTCACGATTTCTACTTCTATTGATATACATAGCGAATTAGTCGATCGATCAATATCCTTTTGCTATTACCTTCGTTTATTTTTTTCATACTGTGGTTAGATGGTATTTTGCTCATTTTCGTTTCTTCCATCATAGGATTTGGAAAACTCTGCGTAATTGGGGGCATCAATGGTTTCTGCTCGATTTTCTTTGGATCTATCCGATCGAGGCCTGGTTTAGGTTGCACTGGAAACTGATTTGGAATATTAACTTCAGGAACCATATCTCGTGGAGGAAAGGCCTGAGTAGGCCTTGTGTTGTATCCTGCATTCATGTTTGGCAGTGGAGTCGGCTGCTCGGGCTCAGGTTGCATTCGTTTATAGTTGGTATTTGGAATGGCAGGCTGAGTTTGAGGTAAAAAAGGATTGAGTGGAGGTTTTTGGGTGTTGATAGGCGGTCGTTGCATCTGAGGTATGTTGTATTGGGTCGGTTGCTGCTGCTGTGGTGGCTGCTGCTGCATCACGTTAGTAGGTTCAAGAGGTTGTATATATCCTTGCGAGCTCGATTTAGAGAGGTAATTTGAATGGAGTGGACTAACATTCGACGGTTGCTATTAATACTCATTTAAATAGCTATATTACGGTTGCTGGTTGTCTCTCTGGTATAAATGCTGCTCGTGATGATCTGAATAAGGAGTGTCTGTCCCATAACTCGTCACAGGAGTCGGATTATTGAACTGACCTGAATTAATCCCTTGCATTTGGTACGGCGGCGGCTGTTGTTGCTGCTGTTGATGCTGCATCTTTCCCATGTAATTATTCGCTAATTAAATATCCACCATTACTACTTCCAGACAATAAAGAAAATGCGTTACTTTCGACTTGTTTTTGTAAATTAGCTTGAGCTTTTTGCTGGGCCAGGTTGAGATTCTCCAAAATACTCCTCAGTTCCTTTACTTGGAAAACCTGCCTTATTTTCTCGTCACCTGGCTGACAATTAGTCTAACACATTGGCAATTTTCAGGTCACAAAAAATGCTAAAATTTTACAAGGACCAAGTATTTTTTCAAATTATCGTTTCTTTCAATGTTTGCTTTGAAATCTGGAAACTTTGGGTGCTGCTGAATCTCCTTCGTTAAGCTTTCAGTGTACTGCTTCGAGAATTTCTCCAGCATATTTTTTATATCCATCACCTTTTTCAGCACATAAGGAACCCTCGCTAACTCCGCGTATTCTCTCCTCTCGCAGAGTTCAATCTAAAACCAATTAACGCCTCATTTGTCTAAAAAAATATACGATTCTCATGCTTTCTTTCAGTTCTTGTGCTTCTGTTAAGTTCCTGCTGCTCAATTTTTGGTATTTGTCTTTCAGGTAAGGCGTGAGCTCATGCGAGGTGATGAAAGTGCAGGCCTCTTTTAATTGAACTAATATATAATCCTTTGTTGAAATACGAATGGTTACTCTCTAATGGATGGTACTGAGAAGCTTCAGTAGTCGGAATGTTGGATGTCGTTGGCTGACTTTGGTTATATTGCGGGTTGCTAGTTGGCATAGCGGGTTTGTAGTATTGCTGCTGTTGTTGCGGTGGCTGCTGTTGGTGCTGTATTGGCATTTGCATCTGAGGTTGCTGCTGCGGAATTGCCTGCTTCATTATCTTTAGATAAAAAAATACGATAGAAACCGTTGCTTACTCTAGCATTTTGCATTGGATTTTGGTATTCATTGACTATTGGTCTTTGTATATTTGTCTGTATTGGTCTATTCATCGTGGTATTCATCGTGG
>ENA-UOUE01000529-UOUE01000529.1-compost-metagenome-genome-assembly--contig:-NODE-529-length-30296-cov-13.361892_pt1 | contig 30296 bp, 16 predicted proteins | sample MGYA00238146_ERZ747223 | MGnify/ENA primary metagenome ERZ747223 (study PRJEB28781, sample SAMN06268865) | compost metagenome | isolation source: single cell | place: USA: California, Emeryville, Joint...
AATTTCTAAAAGGAAAAGAGTTGACTATTATTGGGTATCCAGGACAAGTTCGAAATAAAATAACAAATGAACTGTGCTTTCTCTCTGGAGAAGGAAGGCATCAGATGTGGGGAATGAAAGGAAAATCGATACATTTCGAAGAGGGAAATAATGAAGATTTTATTAACTATGAAGATATTTTAACGACCCCTGGCCAAAGTGGCAGTGGGGTGTTTTATCAAGTAAAGAACTCGAATGAATATTATGCTATCGGCGTTCATGTCTTGGGAAGAGAGGGAGAAGGAACCTACAATAGTGCAACATGGATCACCAAGAAGAGGTTTAATCAGATAGAAAAATGGGTAAATCAATCACAAAGAAAACTAAGCATTAAGAAAATAGCATTTGAAGAACACGTTGAAGGATGGCAGATTAAGAATTGGAATTTATCACATCGCATACTTCGAGATATAGGGGTTGAAGTCTTATCAGAATATGCAATACCCCGAATCGAAACGATTGATCTAAGTCAGAATTATATAAGTGACAAAGGAATCAAAATTCTTACTCAAAAGGCGAATTGGCCAAACCTTACAACACTAGATTTATCTAAGAATGATATGGGTGGTGAGGGAGCGACATCGTTAAGCAAGAATACCTCATGGACCAATCTTACAACACTACATTTATCATGGAATAAGATCGGTGATGAGGGAGCGACATCGTTAAGCAAGAATACCTCATGGACCAATCTTACAACACTACATTTATCATGGAATAATATCGGTGATGAGGGAGCGACATCGTTAAGCAAGAATACCTCATGGACCAATCTTACAACACTAAAATTATCAGTGAATAAGATCGGTGGTGAGGGAGCGACATCGTTAAGCAAGAATACCTCATGGACCAATCTTACAACACTAAAATTATCAGTGAATAAGATCGGTGGTGAGGGAGCGACATCGTTAAGCAAGAATACCTCATGGACCAATCTTACAACACTAGATTTATCCGGGAATGATATCGGTGATGAGGGAGCGACATCGTTAAGCAAGAATACCTCATGGACCAATCTTACAACACTAGATTTATCACACAATAATATCGGTGACCAAGGAGCGACATGGTTAAGCAAGAATACCTCATGGACCAATCTTACAACACTAAAATTATCAGTGAATAAGATCGGTGGTGAGGGAGCGACATCGTTAAGCAAGAATACCTCATGGATCAATCTTACAACACTAGATTTATCCGGGAATGATATCGGTGACCAAGGAGCGACATCGTTAAGCAAGAATACCTCATGGATCAATCTTACAAAACTAGATTTATCCGGGAATGATATCGGTGACCAAGGAGCGACATCGTTAAGCAAGAATACCTCATGGACCAATCTCACAACACTACTTTTATCCGGGAATGATATCGGTGCAGAAGGAGCGACATGGTTAAGCAAGAATACCTCATGGACCAATCTTACAACACTATATTTATCATGGAATAATATCGGTGACCAAGGAGCGACATCGTTAAGCAAGAATACCTCATGGACCAATCTTACAACACTAGAGTTACAAGGGAATACGATCGATGCAGAAGGAGCGACATCGTTAAGCAAGAATACCTCATGGACCAATCTTACAACACTAGATTTATTAGCCAATAATATACCCCCGAAAGGAGCGGCACTATTGCAAAAGAAATGGGCTGGTATAGAATTGAGAATTTAGAAAAGAAAGTTCATCCTCTGATTATGAATATTTTCTGCTTTATATAGCTTTCTAAAGACTACCTAAAAAATAATTTTGCTGTTTTGTATCACCGAGATTTCAAAACTCTTTTAAGCATTGCATCAATTCTTTGGAAGAATTTTAACGTTTGGAACACACATGAATATTAACTACAGATCAACAAAACATGTCTGTCTATAGAGCTGAGTTTTCATTAAAGTATACTTCTTCGTGATTATTGTTAAAGTTTCCGTTGTATTGAGAACCGTTGCAAAACTCAACTTTACCATGCTGTTATACTTTTTCGTAATACCCTTTGTATTTCGGACCATATCTCTTTAGTGTCTGAAGGTTTGCAGTCCACTCCATCTGAATGCGCACTATCTGCATGATTCTCAATAAACCCTTTTCCATGTGTCTTGCCATCGACACAGGCTCTGTCATTCACATCTTCATTTAGATGCGAACACTTTCCTTTTCCATTTTTTTATCGTACTCCATGACCGGATTTGTACGCCATAACTCTTGTCTTTTCCCATCTTTCCACTGGCCAATGTATACTGCGCCATTCTCTAGAATTTTGTAAGCTTCAAGGTTTGATAATTGTATTCTCCCTAAGTTTTCTAGGTTTTATTAACTGCTTCATTTGGATGCTGAACTTGATCTGTCGGTCTCGCAAATTCAACAGGTATTCCATTCGCATCCACCTCACTCTTTTGCCCAGCATTCATATTTTTTTCTTTACTTCTTCTTTTTCTCCAGAGCCCCTTTTCGATATTTGAAGGTGAACAAGCTTGTCCAGCTTTGGTTTTCAATTTAAAAACATCCTTCTCAACAACTTTTTGATCGGTGTTGAGACCCTTAAACCAGCAATGAGGTCTTCGAGTGCATAATTTTCAGAATTAGAAGTACTAACAACAATTATCTCTTCTACTAACTCGAAGTCAACTGTACAAGCAGCAATACTGACCTAAGTTTTCGTACCCCTTGAGATGCAGTCTTCTGAGCTTACTTCTTCGCTTCGAACAAAAGAAGTTGAGTATAACATTAACTTCTAATTCCTCCGGTAGAGTCATCAAAGAGGGAGAGGCTCTCAAATATATCTCACTGATGTTGTTCTATCCTTAATAATCATTTCGGAAGGTGAAAAGACTTTTATGGAAATCGAAGGCAATTCCAAAGCTCTTCACTTTGTGAACGTTCATTCAAATGATCGCGAAATGAAGTTCGAGTTTTGTATGAAACAAGAATTACCAAACCCAAGAACTTAAAAATGATCTATCGTCATGGAATTGCAGAAACATGAATATATCATACCTCAAAATGGAACCCTTTATATTTTAATTCGTTATGGTAAGTCGTGATCCCATTGCCATTTGGAAAGTTTCCCTCATACTTAGTTCCGTCTGAATATTGGAATTCACCATATCCTGCATGATTACCTTCAACCCATTCACCATTATATCTGCATTCGTCTTGGTATATCATCTCTCCTCTTCCGTACTTCAAGCCATTACGACAATCTCCTTTATATGAATACTCACAGGACTTCTCTTCTTGATATCCTTCAGGCTTGCCATTAACCCAAGCCGAATTACACGAATATGACCCATCCAGCGACTCTCGAACTCCCTTACCATGCGGTTGGTTATTTTTCCAAAATCCTTTGTAGCGCATTCCTCCAGGAAGCTCAGCTTCTCCGTATCCTTCTCGGTTATTTAACGCAAACTCGCCTTTGTACGTTGTCCCATCAGGCAACTGTAACTCTCCTTTTCCATGCTTCATTCCGTTTTTCCAATATCCCTTGTACCATTCGCCATTAGAGTGCTTATACTCGCCGTACCCTTCATGTTTATCATCTTGCCACTCTCCCACATATTTAAAAGATGATGTGATAAACTCTCCTTTTCCGTGCTTTTTCCCATTAAGAAAGCTTCCTTTATAGAGATTGCCTCCGACGTATTCGATTTCAGCTTCTCCTGTGAGTAATCCATCCACCCAAGTGCCAACTGCTTTGCCTTCATTAGATATGAGAACTCCTTTTCCATGACGTTGGTTATTTCGAAATGATCCTTTGAACACCTGCCCATCAGAATATTTCATTTCGCCTTCACCTTCAGCTTTGTCATCGACAAAGTTCCCTGTAAATGTATAGGCAGCAGTTTTCATTTCGCCCTTTCCATTTCTCCCTCCGCGCGCGAAGCCGCCTTGGTAAGCATTCCCATTGGTATACTCTATCTTGCATTCACCTTCTCTTTCGCCGTTTACCCACAGCCCTATGTATTTATATTCAGCAGTTACAAGTTCACCTTTCCCATGTTTTTTGTTATTTTTCCAATTTCCCTTGTATATCTCACCATTTGCCGCTTTAAATTCTCCGTAACCTTCAAAAGCGCCATGTCCGGATAAATCACCTGTCCCATGGAAAGCATCGCTTGCGTAGCCTCCTTGGTATTTGTCTCCGTTCGCGAACGTTATTTCGACTGTTTCGCCTGGTTTTCCATCTATCCAGCCGGTTAATATCTTCGTCCCGTCACTTTTCATCAGTTCGCCTTTTCCATGATATTTCTCATCCCTCATCTCTCCGACGTACTTGCTTCCATCTGGCAACACCAACTCTGCGTCGACTTTCCCAGTTTTTTCTCCTTCGGTCCATTCACAAGTAAATTTCGTTCCATTTGCCCCAGTGAAATGACCTTTCCCGTGATAAATTCCATTCTTTAGCTCTCCTTTGTACTGATCCCCATTCTGATATTTTATCTCTGCATAGCCTTCCTTTTTTCCATAAACCCAGCTCCCTTCGTATTGATATCCGTCGGGCTGCATCAAAATCCCTTTGCCATGGAACAATTCTCCATCCGCTGCAGTAGATACCCATTCTCCTAAATACTTCTTTCCATCGGCCCAAGAAAATTCTCCTCTGCCGTGTTTGACTCCATTCTTGTAATTACCAATGTATCTGTCTCCATTAGGGCGAACCTCTTCTCCGTGTCCATCTTTTTTGTCGTTTTGCCATTCTCCTATATAAGTGGTTCCGTCGGCCCAGGTATACTGCCCGCTTCCATGCTTTTTCCCTTGTCGGTAGCTCCCGCTAAATTTTCCGCCATTTGGAAAAATTTCCTCCCCATAGCCGTGTTTCTTCCCGTTCACCATATCTCCTTTGTAGCTGTACCCATCAGCTGTGGTGTATTCTCCTCGTCCATGTTCTTTCCCTTTGCTCCAAGTACCTTGATAGCGCGCGCCGTTTGGATAAATTAGTTCACCGATTTCCTCTTCTTTGCCGTTCACAAAATCTCCTGTGTATTTCTTGCCATCAGCCCAAGTATACTCTCCTTTCCCATGGTACAAGCCAGAGCGCCAGCCACCTGTATATTTATCTCCATTGGGATACACAATCTCTCCATGTCCTTGAACAATGCCTGCTCTTATTTCTCCTTCAAATTTGCTGCCATCAGGATTATAACGTACTCCATAGCCTTCAGGAACACCATCAACGTAATCTCCGAGGTATACGAGAGAACCCTTCTCTTTACTCTCAACAAAATCTTTCATCGTGTCGGTTGATGCTGGCAAAGTGCTAGCGAACCATCGGCCATTTTCTGTCTTGAGATCTTTATTTTGAGAATTCAGGCTTTTATCATTGTATAGTGAGGTCTGGTTAGAATTATTGGAACTAGTTTGGGAGTTGTCACTGAGAACTTCACGTATAACCTTTTCATTTCGAATGACGAAGCATAATTTGGTTGGATTCAATCGTTGAGCGTCTCGAAAGTCACTTGCAAGCTGAAAATCATTTGAAATATCAGCAATATGTTGTAATTCTTTAAAGAACTGCTTTCTGGCTTCCTCTAATTCGGTATTAGAGAGCGCTTTTTGTCCGTTCAAGGCGATCAGGAGAACATTTTGTTTTGTTTTTGAATCAATTGCCTGGAAAAAGGAAGTGAAGGGCTTTTCAAGGAATTGATGCAGATTTGTATATCGCTGGGTTACTTGAGCAGGCAAGTACTTGACGTCAAGGTTGTTTGGAATCGTGCGTATCATACTTTGATGTACAGATTTTTTTTATTTCTTGAAGTTAGATCGATTAATAACACTCTTCAGATCTTTGGATAAAGGCTCTCTCATTTCTAGGGCAAGCTCATATTATCATTTTAAAAGCAAGCCTGTTAGTGGCTTTCAGGTAATTAATTGCTTAGTAGTTAGCTCCATAAGGAGAAGTAATTTGCATAAAGTTCATTTACTTTCTTGCTAAAGGTTCAATCTAACAAGAAAAGTGCCATCATGACGCTTGCTGTTTTTGGAACTCGTTTACGATTCAAACAACTGGAATTTTTTGATTTTTTTTTTTTATCTCTTTGATTGTTGTTAAGTCTAAGTTAATCCCCACTCTTCCTTACGGGGATGCCTGAGTAGAGATCTCTAATCTATATTCACATGTAAGTTCGGTAGGCTATATTTACAATATGGAATTTGGTATCTAATAATGATCCTAGACTACGATTATAACGACCATATAGCAGCACTGAACCCCCGCCCTCTCAAACCTAGTGGTTATCTTATGCTTTCTCTAACTATTTCCTCAATTTCCGCCTCTTTGAGCTCAGAAAATTCTTTCGTATCCTTCTTTATCTCGTAGCCAATTGGATTTGTTCCAAATTCATTTCCTAAAATGACAATTTGCTGAACACCTTCCTCCCTTTCAAGTGACATCAGTTGGTACGTGCAGAAAGGCGATCGAATCACTGGTACTTTTATTATTTTCATCCAACAAAATAATTCTTTATCAAATACTTCGATGAGAATCCCATTTGGAGAGTCCCAAGTCGTTCTGTTAGCAACAAATATCCTCAAATCAGTTTGTGTGATTGTCAATTCAGCTCTGCTAAGGCTCATTGAAGGCATACTTCCGTCAAGTTTGGGAATTGGTTTCTGTTTCTTCTCTTCTTCTTGTCCATCATCTTCTGCTGAAAGTTCTTTTAGGACAACATCTAGCTCATAGTAATCGCAGTCATTACTCAACAATAGGTTTCTCTTCTTTCCACATGATATTTTCGATCCTCCAATCAAATAGATTCCGTCTTTATCAGCAATGACAGCTCTTTGCGAAATCCGATTGGTTGTTTTGAAAAGAGGGTAAAATACTGCCAATCCCTTGGTTTTTCCACCTTGCAAGCAGCTTTGTCTGAGATCAGTGTAAAATATGCAATTTTCCAGATCTTTGAAAGCGCTCGATAATCTCCGTACCATATGAGCATCTAAATAGAGGAAAGCAGATGCGTTCCAGATTGCAAGACTGGACCTTTGATGAGTTTCGAGAAACAACGGTTCAATATAGTCGTGATTAGGATGATAAATCATTATCTTCGCGCTAGTTAATTGATTTTCCAAGTTTTTACACATGATGTGAGAACCTGCTGAATGTAAAAAAATCTTGCATTGGTTCATTTCCACCGATTTGTAAGATTCTTCTAAATTCGAATTACAGTGGTAGTTAACAGGCTTTTTAGCTCGTAACGGGATTTTGGCCTTTTCAATAACGAGTTTTTCTTCAAGTTCTTCATGGCTGTTATTTTTTCCAGGATGATTATGTTTTGTTCTCCTCTTCCTATTTGCTGATACATTAGAATTTTCTAGAATGACCGATTCCTCTTCCAATTCAAGTAACAATTTATCTCCGTGGGGACGATTTATTTTTTCAACTACACTCTCATGAACATAAGTCGAGTTTGGTTCACTTATGGGAAGAGTTGTTGATTTATCGGAAATTAATGCTCGAGATGACAGGTGAGAGATTTGCTCTTTACTCACAGTAATTCCAAACTGATTACTCACGTCGATGAAAATATGAGGATGATTTTGAGCAAGCTGCCTCCATTTTATATATTTATCTTCAATAGGATTTTCTCCTTTCATTTCGATAATCTCTTCAAACTCGATTTTCTCTCTTTTTGCCAGTTCAGTCAGCAACTTGGTAAGCACAGCTGCTATATCGCTTTCTGTTATCTCATTTTCTTCAAAGTCAAGTATTAAATTCTCATTAGAGTTGCTGGCATTAATTTTCCTTTGTGAATGAGAAGATGACAGTAAGTCCTGATCACTATCATTCCAAAAGAACTCTTTGTCCGTATCTTCAATATTTAATCGCTGCTTGCTTCCATTTCTTTTGACATGAACAAGTAATTTCCCTAGGCATTCGATAATATCCCTCAATATCCCAAAGTCTTCATGGCTATAATCTTTAATATTTGTTGTTTTTCCTTGATGAAAAACGAACTCACGGAAATCTCTACAAAACCATTTGACTGTTAACTGATTATATTCCGGGGTATGATATTCTTGCAGGGCTTTATTTCTTTGGAAGACTCTTTCTAAGTCCAGAACTGTTTGAATTTTGAGTGCTCCCTGCGAAACCAGCTCGTGAACCTGAGTTTTCATTATCTGAAGCAGTTTGGTTTTTGATCGATTTTTGAGTATGATTTTTCGTATTATTTCTTTATTTTGAGAGCCGCTTATCTGACTCGTTCCACTAAGAAGCGTTTTCATTCTGCTGTCTTGGGAAAGCATTGGAAAGATCTGACATAATGGCTGAATTAGGCTCTTCAATGGGCCTTCCTTAAAAAGTGGATCACTGAAAATCCGATAAAGCGCGTCGAAAAATATATCAGAACTGAAATTCGATGTTTTTTTCTCAAAGACTGCTTGGATATACTTCGTCAAATAGTATAAAAGCGCTTGAACCTCTGGTGCCTCGTTTTGATATATACTTACAAATTCGTAGAATGCGCGAGTATCTTCCTCTTCCCAACCAGAAGTGTTGGTAGCTGTTACCTGAGAATTATCAGTACCAGTACCCAATTTTAGAGTTGTGTTTAAACTCAAACAAGGGAAAGTCTCAACGATGGGATTTGTAGCGTCACCTGAGATTTTGCTGATAAGGTGTTCTGATCGAGAGCATCTGGAAATTATGTAATAGTTATCTCCGTCATGAAAAATATTTCGAGAGGCATCAGCAATCGCAAGTTCATGCCTTGCACGTTTCGGTGCTATCGATTTGCGACTGCCTCTGAACTCAGCCTTCCCAGACTTTGCGAAACAATCTTTTTCCACATTGTAGCAGAAATTGCTCACGGAAGAAGCTTCAACAACAGAATTTGAGGTCCTTTGGCCACCAAGTATTAATATTTGCCCTTCCATTTGCAAGGAGTAGCTATGAGTGTATGGCATGAATGATACCCTCTCAGTGAAAAGCTGTTTTCTGCTCACACTCCTGAATTCGAACGTTTGCGATACGAAGTTCATGGTATAGAACTCGACATGGTTCCATATTCTCCATTTCTTGGTTGGGTCAATGCTGTCTGAAAGCCCTCCAAACACATATAGGATATGCTTCGTATTGTACAATGTCGTTGCTTTGAAGTAATTGCAAGTAACACTATGTCTTGGGATGAATTTTTCCTCTTGTTCTGAGTAGTCGTATCTGTGTTTGATTTTCGGTGTTATCCATTCTCTTGTCTGAGCATCAAAATAGGAAATTTGTTCAGTGCATTGTGAATCGGAGGTTTTTCCATATACGCAAAATACTTTGCTGTCTCCAACACAAAGTCCGAGATTGAAAATAGTATTTTCTCCCTGTGCTGGGTAATTGCGAGTAAATCTGTCATCTTGAGTGTTAGGGAGTGAAAGATTGCTGTTTGGATCGATTTTGAACTCGAAAGCACGATATTTGTTCTCAAAAAGGATGTTGAAGTAGTAGAGAGTGCTCGACGCGTAATCAACAATATATTGTGACTCCTTTCGTGGAAATATTGGGGTATTCTCGTCATACATCAGAGAGAGTTTCCTCGTACAGGATACAATGTTCCCTACAGAATTCGCCTCTAGTTTTTTTTGGTCAAAGACTAGAATTTCGTTGCTGACGTGAGAGCGATGAATCTCCCTAATCTTATTGACCGTTTTTGGTTTCTCAAATCTGTTGTGCTGCTCTCGAAAAGGTTTCTTCATCTCATCTACATCAAAATAAAGATTATTAGCAAACCAAGGCTTTTGAATTGATAATGTACAATTCAACGAAGGATTCTTTCTGATAAAGTCTTCCATGGAGACAATTCGATCATTTTGCAGTTTCTTGTTGAGCGCAAGAGCTTCTTCCATTTCATTGGAATACAAGCGGCCATAGAGGTTGGTTTGAGAATATTGGCTGAGAATTGCGTTGAACTGTTTTTGAATTGGATGGGTAAATTTCATGATGTCACCTTGCCTTTTCCTTATCGGCTTAAACGTTTGTTGACCTTTTAATGCATTAAGATATAACTTAATAGAGGTTTGAATACCTGAAAGGGCTTCAAGAGTACCTATTATACAGTTCTCGAAATAGGATGGATTCCAAGACTGGCTAAACGTCAACGCTGTTTCTTCATCGTTTTTCGTCATTTTCCAACTATTTTCACCATCAGCAGTGTCATTTCGGGTGCTCGGATCATAGCAGAGCTTCGATGGGTATACGAGCACTTTGTAGTTTGCAATTAAGCATAAATCATAAAGAATTTTGGTCCATGTGCTCGTTTTAAGACTGAAAGGAATTGGATTTGCTTTTGTTTGATTGTAAGGCTCATCTGGGTGGAAAGTAAACGAATGAGCGATCAGCACTGTTTCAGGCTCAAATGCTCGGACTGCTCGATTGATCGTGTTTGTGAATAGATCATAAATTGATTTCGAATCTATCTTGCCTGCAGAGCAATCAAGTGGTATCAATAGAATATTTTTGCTGATTTTTGCAAGAGATTCAAACGATTTTGGATCATTTTCTGCTTCAGATACCGAATTGTCTGGGGTTCTCTGCTCAACAATCGGGCCGCCTGTGCTTTGATCATAGATCATGATAACCTGCACATTATCTGAGTATTCATAGATCATGTATATGTCCAATTGCGAGTAGATTCCATTGAAACAGATATAGGTGAGCTTAGGCAACGCGGATTTCTTGTAGGTGTTTTCTGCTTCCTCTTTTAACTGTAGTTTCTTATAACTGTCGAATGAAATTGCCAAAGTGATAGGGGATAGTCGAAGGTTTAGAGGGAAATTGAATGTTAGTAAGCTGAAACAGAAGGCATTGAGAATGTCCCCTTGAGAGATTTTGTCAATAAGCTCGCTCAATGAAGTAAGAGTGATCATGTTTTCTGTTGAGAAGAAATCTTCATAAAGCCGAGGAAATTGCGAAGAAAGTTCAGTCTCCATCTCTGAGATCATTAATCCGAGCTTCTGAAAGTGGTACTTTTTGTGATAGATGTTCTCCAAAACGTTTGCAATGAACTCTCGGTAGAGTTGAAAGGTTACAGAAGTTTTGAACTCATCGATCTTTTTAGGGTTTCGGATTATTGTATACTGCTGGCTGAAATGAAAGAAAAGCATGTAAGATAGTTGCATAAGGAAACGCTACTTACTTTTGGAATTGAAGAGACCAGTATTCTCTCAGTGTTCCGAAGATCTGACGTAAAATGCGTTTGCTTCGTTGGTAATTTGTAGAAAGGACCAGATTTTTCAAATCTGCTACGTCCAATTCATTTCCCACAAACACAAAGGTTGGGTTTTCAGGGGAGAAGTTTTTCAGTTCTCCTGATATTGATATTGTTGACATCTATTTCGTTTTGCGCTTACGAGAAATTAATTTATCAAGGAATATGAATTTGCTTATAATGGAATATAATTCATTTTTGCTTTATTCGTCATATTTCGATATTCTTTGATACTTCCAGTTCGAAATTCTTGAAGCGAGTTCGAACTTATTGGTTATCGTTTCCTGAAAGGATCTTATAAACAAGAATATAAATAATATATCGTTGTGAATCTAGCATTTTTCGGATCTCCGAAATTTCTGTTCATTATTTAGCTTTTATCGTCGCTGAATTCGGAAGTCTAGCTCCTATTTACCCTAACAAGCATATTGATGGAGAATTTTTTCTCGTCAGTATTCAATATTATTGAGTTAAAAGCGTTATCGTAATTCTTCCCAACGCTAATTTCTCTATGAGTGCGTTATTCATCTTTAATTGAATGAAAAACGCTTCATCTGTAATAGTGCACCTTGATTGAAGCAAATGTTTGAATGGGGGTCAATCACCCCTAAATGAGATCCATTTTCTTTTTTAAATGTTCAATTCTGTCAAGCTGTGCTTCAATTTGCACTTTCCAGCCTATTTCTTAACCTAGTGCTGGAAGCAATAGTACGGACTCTCTCAAGATCAGGTCCATCGTAAACTTTGAACCAAATAGAGCTTCGGAATTTTTTTCTAGAAAAAAAGAAATCGAATCTATTTTTCTTTGTCTATTTTCCACAAATTTTACAATTAACAAGAAGGATGTCCTTTTCACAGGAACTCATACTTAATCAAAGACTGTTCAAGATCCATGTTTAAGTCAGTAACCACTTAAATTTTTCTTGCAGGAAAAAATTGAGCTTAAAATAGCACGTGGTACATTTTTACAATAATACCCAAATCTGATCAAGAAGGAGATAAACAAATTAATGCTATTACAAAATGAGAGAGATCCTGAAAATTTGCAACAGCTTCAAAGTATATGCCAGAGGCTCGGCAAGATTTAGCCAATCACCTTCAGGATGACGTTCTAAACTAATGCAATGAATCAGGCACAATTTCATCTCTGTGAAACTATGTGCTCTATAGACTCGTGGCAGAAGTCTAGAAGACTACTGAACGAAATATCAAAAGGTAAAACACACGATGATGCTTTTACAGTGACGCGCCTTGTTCACAATAGATTTACATTAGGTTTTCAAGACTTACTCTCAAAATCATATATCATATTTGACATGGATCGTAATGTTGTTAAAACTTGTGAAAATCTGAGCTATACCCCTTTAGATTGTATCAGCAATAGAATAATCTGTGTTAAACTGAAAACATTGACGAAAATCTTCTGTTGAGCCGATCCAATTCCTTGGTTCAACTGGAATTATCTACGATTTAAAATTGTGTTAATTCTCTAACTATTTAAACGAGTCTGAATTTTAACAATATAATATCCTTCTTAATCATACTACACAAAATGAAATCAAAGAGCACTTTCCTCAATACCGCAAGCCAAGAGGCTGCTAACCCATTCGGATGGAAATGCAGATGCCTAAATCCTCACTTTGGACTATTCCCACTCATCAACCCGGACAAACCAGTCAATTCCAAGCCACTTCCGCTTCAAAACGTCTCCATCAAAGCTGATATCAAGACATCTGTCGCAAAAATCGAGTTCACTCAAACATACGTCAACGATACTGACACTCTCTTAGAAGTTGAGTACTACTTTCCAATACCAATCAACTCGTGCTTCGATTCATTCAAAGCTAGCTATGAAGGTACTCTTATCGAAGGAGTTATTAAAGCAAAAGAAGAAGCAAAGAAAGAATATAATGACAATGTGAAGAAAGGAAACACCGCGGCTTACGCAGAAATCCATGAAGAAGCTGATGACACTATGAAGGTTCTGATCGGAAACATTAAGCCTGCAACCACTATTGAGATTTCCTTTTCATACTTGCAGCAGCTTCCGGTCACTCGAAATAGATTTTATGAATTCATCTTCTATTCTACAGTAACTACACGCAATAAACCCAATTCTAAAAAGCGAGGTCATGACCTAGAGCTTCTCTCGGACTATCCGCGACTTCCAGCAGAGAAAGGCTCCTTCTGGAATATCGAAGTGAGTGTTGAGTGTTTATCGCCGATCTCGTATATCGAATGTGAGTCTCATAAAACCGAGACCGAACAGAGCGATAATCCATGCCAGAAGAAAGTTAGACTGGTTTCCTCTGCAGAAGAAGCAGTCTTCAATAAGGATTTTGTTTTACTCTATAGCGAAGTTGATTTTAATCAACCGAAGTATCGATTGGCCCGAAACGAGACCGGATACTGTGCAATGATCGATTTTGTACCAAAATTCAGCGATGAATCACTTGACGATGCTGCGATTGCAGCGAAAAAGCGGAAAGAGGCTGGCTCGGATAATGATGACGAAGCCAATCTTATGACAGCAACTGGAGAATTCATCTTCCTAATCGATCGCAGCGGTTCAATGGATGGCCAAAGTATCCAAATGGCAAAGGAAGCGTTGATATTTGCGTTGAAGTCTCTCCCACCAAATGCCTATTTTAATATTCTCAGTTTTGGAAGTTCCTATGAGACAATGTTTCAGAGTAATCTCGAAGTGTCAGAGAAGAATATTGAGCAGGCGATTGCTCAGGTTAAACGATTCGAGGCTGACCTAGGAGGAACTGAGATATTACAGCCACTTACTCAAGTGCTTAAGGTCGAAAGACGCCGAAATCACCCTCGATCGATATTTCTTCTCACAGATGGAGCAGTTATGAACACAGCGCAAGTTCTCTCCGCCATCAAGAATTATAACCATCGGAACCGGGTCTATTCACTTGGAATAGGCGATTCCTGTTCAAGGGAACTCGTTGAAAAAAGTGCGAAGAAAGGAAAGGGAAAAGCTGAGTTCGTTCGTCACCCTAATGAGATCGCGGGAAAAGTTATCTCGTTAATAACTGCAGCTATTTCTCCTGTTTGCGATGATTTCACACTTGAATATTCCGATAAAAGTGTTGTGAGAATGGTTTCTCCTGAGCCTTCCACTCATAGATACTTATTGAAGGACGAGCGAGCAACCTTCTTCGTGTTTCTTAGCAATGAAACCATGAGCAAAGAGCGCTATTTCGAAGTGTCATTGCAATACTTTGATACGCATTCAAATAAATACAACAAAGCCAACATGAAAATCGACCTCGAAAAATACGAGCCCTCATTGGATGTGTTCAAAATGGGGATCTGGAATGTCGCGAAAATGCTGAAAAATCAAGAAGCATTTCTGCCAAAAGAATCGCCTGATATCTATTGGGCTGGGAAACAGAGCATAAAAGAAGAGATTGTAAAGATGTCAATTGAGAATCAGGTCTTAACGAAAGAGACAGCGTTTATTTGCGTTGTAAAGGAGAATAATAAGGATGAGATTGGCGGGTTGAAGATAACCAAGGAAATTATACCTCAACCTCTATCTGCAGGGCCTCTCCGAAAAAAAGCAAAGGGAAATAGTTTCTTTGAGGAATTCGGCTATGCCAGAGCAGGAAGCAGAGGTGGAAGAGGAGCTGGAAGAGGAGCTGTGCAATTTATGACAAGAGGAAGATCTAACAAAACAGTGGCATTTGATGATTCTGATGATGAGAAGGAGTATGGTACACGCAGAAGAGGCCACCGCACCGGAAGACCTGGGGGACGCGACGAAGGGTTTACAGAACTCAGATCTTTCATGGACTCTTCTAATTTTGAGCCCTCAATTTCCAAAAAAGCCTTCCTCAACCCAGTTTTGAGCAAGAATTCAAACCTGTCTGCGGACAAGAACCAACAATCGAGCTCTCCATTGCTTGAGGTCATCCAGAAGCAGAAAATTCATGGCTATTGGGATGACACTACAATCTTGGAAAAGCTCAAGATTAAAATGAATGAGCTGCTGGACAAAGCTTCGAAAGCAGTGCAGCATACTAAAGCATCAATTGAGACCGTATTGATTACACTGGCTCTGCTTTATTGGATTGAGAAATATCATCAAGGTGATAAGTCCTCTTGGATTATGATCCATAAGAAAGGACAGCAATGGCTTGCCTTGCAGGGAGTGAAATACGCTGAAGCCGTTTCTCTTTTGAGTTTTATTTAATATATACCGAATAACACGAAAATAACTTCATAGCTTTTAATGAAGTCTATTCCAATATAATTACCTGCATATTAAAGAATAATTAGCTGCATTCAGTTTACCATTAGCCAGGAATGAAAAATTATTAATCAGAATTTGGTTTTTAAGCACTCTATAACAAGTGATTAGCAACGAATACCAGAATACCTGTGAGGACTTAAAACGTAGTATCATCAAAGTAGACTTAAAAAGCATTTTCTGTTTACTTTATGCGAACAAAGTTTGATAAATTTCTTACTTACCTTAGCTATTTATTATGAATTTGAGACACAAAACATAACAATCTCTCTCTCTTAATGACAATAATAAAATTTAGGGGATACAAGTCAAAAGGGATCTGAAAATAAAAAATGTTGTAAAAGTGTTTTCCATCTGCGGCTACTTAGTCGGATTATTCATCGTTTCCACCTGCGACTTCGTTTTTGCGCCATCCCCATGGGCTATAGAAACCGCCTATGCTGGGGTATCTCAAAGGACTAGCGAATAGAGAGCCCAAGGAGAATGGGTTTTGATAGCTTGAGGGGCTAAAGAATCCACTATACCCTGGGGCTGAGCCGTAAGGAGAGAACATATTTCCAAAATAGTTGTTGTAAGGAGAGTAACCACTATAAGGGTAGTAGCTATTGTATGGAGAGTAGTATTGATTTGGATTCATCCAATTGCTATAAGGATTGGAGAAAAGCGATTGATATGGGTTATTAGCAGTAGCTGGGACGGTAGAGCCTCCCAAAGCGTTTGGTAGGGTTGTGGCAGTGTTTTGAATTGGCTGAGCAGAGGCTTCCTGAGTGACTGGCGTGGAAGTAGTTGATGTTGTAGTCGGAACTGACTGAGTTGATGGGACCGCGGATTGGGTTACTGGGACTGAAGCGGAGTCTGCTTGTAATTGAGCTGGGGTTGTGTGGACACTCTGAATGGAAGTTGCTTCATCAGCTGCTTCAGAAGAGGCTAGCTTGTTCTCTTGTGGAGCTTGTTTTGATGATATAGAGTGAACAACGTCAGAAGTTGCTTGCTCATCCCTTTCGGTTGACGATTCAGCTGCTGTTGGATGAACAGCGTTGGATTGTGTGGAAGTTGAAGTTGCTGCAGGATTTTTGGATACAATATAGCCTGCTTGCGTCAGCGCGGCTATACACTGCTGAAGGTCGAGACTAAGACTTGCGTCGTTTTCTACTTGTGACTGACAAGAAGCAGCGTTCGTTCCTATGATTGATGAGAAAGACGAAGAAGAAAGAGGAGTTACCAAATAGCAGAACGAAGCATAAAACGAAAGAAATACGAGATAAATTGCTCAGTTTCATTGAAGTAGTTTTTTTAGTGATTTTATTATTATTTATGTTTCGTCAAGGAGGCCCCAATTTAAGTAATCATGTTTGCTGAGTGGAGAATCGTTGCAACGGTCTTTTCGAAAAAACACGCATTTCTTCGAACGATTTTGTGCTCTTGAATTTGATTAAAATGATCCTTAGTATTTTTTTCTCGAATATTGATAAACGGATCAATTAAAAATTCCAAGACGAAAGAAAAACTCAGAAAATTCCATCCGTATCCCCCTTTCTTTGTTTTCCAAGAAGACCTGAGACAAGAGAATCCATTCGGTGATTTCTGTAATAGCTCTGTTGAATATACCAGACTTGATGGCAATAGAAAAAATTTTAGGTGGTTTGAACCAGGCTCCATACTTTGAACGAAAAATCTTTCAATTTTGAGTTATTGAAATTGAAATAGCAATTGATCTGATAGAACGGCTAGAGAACAATCCGAGGGTTACTGTTAGCGGTTTTGATCTCTCTGGAATAGAGAGCCTATTTCGCTTGTTGAAGCCTGTATTACTTCTCTTGGTCTCTAAGGTGGAACTCTCGAAATAAATTGCAAGAGCTTTGAAGTCCGTTGCAGCTTTATCCGTTCGGAAAATTTTGGGAATAGAGTGCTGTGTGTTGTGTAAGGTGAAATTGATTGGAGAAAATATTCCTAAAAAAAAAATGCGCCAATTTGAGAGATGTTTCAAAACCCTTAACAACGAGAGAAATTGGATCATAATGATATCCTCTGCGAGCTGTTTGTCTCATGAAAATATCGTTAAGCTATTTTTTTTTTTAATGTTATTTTAGATAGGTTTATTCTTCTTCAGGCTATGTTGATTCAGACACGCATGAGGCATACGTACTCCTAGGAAGTTGGAACAGAGGTATTTTTATCAATAGCAACTCAGTTATCGAATAAATCAAAGTTGTTGGCCCAAGAGGCAGTAGCTCCTAAAAAATACGACAAATTCTGATAGCATTCCATTAAATCTTTCTTCTTGTTCCTCAAGAGAAGGACATCAGTCAGAATTTAGATACATACGGAAATGAAAAAGCGAAATATGCATCTACTTCAGAATAATAATAATGCAAATAGCTTCTTAACTAAATTAACAGATAATCGCAAATTTGTTACTACTGATTTTCTTACGATGATCTTGAAATATGTAGCATAGACAAACTTTTTACCATTTTCCATATTCGTTGTTATTGTGAAATTACTCAAATGAATGTGACATTGATTCCAAGTGGAAGGGTAACAGGCTACGATTGTGATAGAAAGAAGATTTTGACTACATTATACTTTAGCCAGCAAAGCAATTCTAATGTTCCAATTTTGGACCCGAAATTATTTTGATGCAAACATATTATGTTCTCAAAAAAATACATCATGCTTTATTAAATTGCGGACGTTAAAACAAAAAAATTTAAACTTTTCAAGTATGCTACCGAAGGTTTTTATCGTTGAAAAATGATCTATCTAACTATGTAAGGCTCTTGAAATGAATCTCCAATAGTTTCATTGTGTCCCTTGAAATATCTTTCTCTGCTTGAAGAACGGTTTGAAACCACAAAACATAGCATCCTAAACGTATGCGTTAATTGAGTGGTGAAAAGCTTGAAATTACTTGTTTCAGTACTATGATACTCTAAAAATCGAATTTTTGAGCATCTGCCATGTAGTTGATTCACTTTCTAAATTCGAGTATATCTATTGCACCAATAAAAATAACATCAGGAATATAAATATAACACATCCAGCAACTGAAATTCTCAAGTTTAATATGCAATCTATCTTAGCTCCACCGCTGCTACCTCCAAAAATAAAAAATAGCTACAAAGAAATCAAACTCCAATCGAATACCTCATATTACAAAGTCTATGACGCAATTTCTCTCGCTGATCATGAAAAATGCACAATTTTTGCCCTTGATATCAAATCTCCCATTGTAGAAAAAGACTACGACGCTGCAGCCACTCTTTTCGTTCAAGAAATATTCAGAATGTGCAGTCGTACAGGTAACAACGAATTCATCTATACACAGAGCTTCGAAATTCACGACTCCAGCATTGCGGTCGCAATGAAGCATTGCCATCCCATGACAGCTTTTGAAAAAGTTCAAAGGGTTAATCCAAGAATCGATTTAGAAAAAATGATGTATGATGTTATTTCTGATATCAGCTACACACATTCAAAACTCAAAATAGAGTTACCTTCTATCGATTCTTCAAAAATCTATTATGCAAGCTCATCAAACAACTTCTTTTTGGTCGACTGGATGTGTGGGAATTCATCCACTGGAAAAAATTCTGAGGAGAGGCGACAAGATTTTATTTATCATCTGGGATTGACGATTCTTGAGCACACAGGCGTTGATCCTCAAGAATGGGAGGAGCTTCCGAAGTTAAATGATAATCAGAGCTATGAATCGTCCTTGGAAGATATGCTCGATGGGGTAAGTATCCCAGTAAGTGTCCACAAACTCGTTACAAGGATGCTGCTAAGAGACGTCAATTCGCGAATAACAATAGAGGAGATCTTGGCGCCCTATACTACTTCTTCAAATAAGGAATTGGAGTCGCTGGATATTTCGGAAAGGCAAAGAAGTGTACAAAGGCTTGTGCTTTTTAATCTGTCTGAAGATTCAAAGGAGAAGGTAACAGTTCGATTGTCTGGGCTGTGGTTAGACATTTGTTAGATGAGTTTCAGCGAGCCTAGTAAAATCGCTTGGTGTTCAATGTATTCAAATCTGATATGCGCTTATGATTTTAAACCGAGAAAGGAGTACGCTTCATTTGAAGGAGCCAAAGTATCACATTTCGGTAAAAATCAGCCATTATGATTTCTAATTCTCTGATCGTGCTTAATCCAGGGCAGAATACATATATTGAATACAACAAAAGCACAAACTCTCTGATTTCATTGGTTCATTCCTTCGAAGAAAAGGCAGCCAATTGCATCATCTATAACGTGGGAAATACCATAAAACCATTGTTTAGATTCTCAGTGGACCAGGGAGGTTAGTGAATATTGATGTTAATAGGTAATTGAATTTACAGCTACAGGTGTTGGCCAAGGAGACATAACAGTGAACTCGAAGCAAGGTCTGGCGGCGTTAATACCGATTAAAGACAAGTATTCATATCATCTGATCGATTTGGCTGGGGTTCAATTACTGAAAAGAGCAAAATGGCAGTCTCTGCATAACTGTAAATGTTCCCTATGGACTAATTAATTTTGCAGACCACAGCGATGATCACAAGTCTTGACTTCGACCCTTCCTGTAGCAAAATCGCCACAATAGGTGCAAACGGCCTTTGCTTAGTCACCGATGTTGACTCTGATAATTACTATTTTCACATTGCAATGGGACTGAATCGAGATGGTATACATTTTCTCTGCGACCAGCTCAACTCATTAAAATAGATTTAACGAACAGATGCCGATGGAATCCGATCCCTGAAAACAATCTGATTGGCGTGAAATGTGGAAAGAATAAATTTGAGTTAATCGATGTCTATCGGCAGACCCTCGTGCATCGCGCGTCGTTAACTCTTGATACTGTGGTTCCTGTCTGTAATGAAATTGCTCGAGCCGTTGATAACGGAATTATGTAGTTACTTCATGGATAGATTGGCAATATGATGGTAATTTGCTGGCATCCGCGGGATCTGATCAGAACGTCAAAATCTATGACAAACGGCAAGGGAAAATCGTCATGATATTTGACGAACTGCATTCTAGTATTCATTTAAATTGTGGAAATTAATCGTTGCTTACTGTGTATTAGAGGAGATTTATTCGGTCCGATGGAGCAGTGATGGAAGATATTTTGCCACAGCTTCAGCTGACTGTTCAATAAAAGTCGTCGATTTTTCGAATGGTAAAATCCTCTATAATGGAGCAACCGCTGATCAAAGTAAATTAAGCCCTAGAATTAATCATCTGTTAACCATAACATGTTTTATATAGTGGAAGCCCATTCAATTTGTTTTATTGAAGATTAGTTATCGAACCACAAAGGAAAAGTAACTCTTATCGTTTGAAAGTAGAACAATTCAACAGCCTCTACTCATTTGATTATAAAATTATTCAATTTCATTTCTGTTTTATTCAACTTCATTTCTGTGTTATTCAAAAAAACTCTTATTGCTTTCCATTGCGTTCAGGATTAATTTAAAACTTCGCTTCATCCCTCCTTGATTTAAAAAGATTGGAAAAATATGTATCTAATAATTCATGCACTCCTTAAATAAATAATTCAAGCTATACATTTATCAGAATGTTTAGAGTCTTAAGAAGCTCACGCAATCTGCTTGGTCTATCCATATATATTAATGAGATTACCAAGGAAGTAGATTCGTTACTTTTATCAGAAGTCCCTCCAGTGAAAAGTACTTTCTCCGAAGCAAAATCCATTAACTTTACGGTATTATCATCTGATGCAGTTGCAAGGAGCGTGCCTTCTGGATTCCATCGCACACAATTCACCCAGTCTATGTTTGGCAAAGTTACTCAACGAAGTCTCTATGATAGAGTACCATCATGCAGATTTTCAAAAGTTTTCACTATGCTGCCCTCTCGGATATCATAGACCTTAATATCCATATCTGAGCCACAACAAGCAATGAGATTCCCTTCCCTCTGCCAATCAATAAAACGAGTATCTTTTTGTTGATTGTTTTGTTAGTTTCATATGTTACAGAAATTTTATACAATTTTCATTAGTTGCAATTGCGCCCTCTGAAAAAAGCAGCACACTTTTCTCAATATCGGCAATATTCAACATTCTTGAGTCAAAATTCAAGGCGATGAGTGAGGAATTAGCCAATGGATTCCATCGACAACGGTTCTCGCTGGCTATTTTATGAAGGTTAGATGAATATAGCAAAAGCAAACTAATTACGTCCAATATCTTCAAGTTCTAAAAAAGTGATGTAATCTGCGGTCCCCAGCTCGGATATCAACAACGTCCCTTCACTATCAATCAACGCGATGCGAGTGCCTTCAGGGTCAATGCTTAAACTTGTCACAGCATCTAATAAAATCACATTTGCTTGTCGTGAGTATGAATCAGTACCTTGCACACGATCTGGCCATCTCGCTTTCTTGATGATTTTCAGCTCTGTTAAATCAAATAAATGATAGGCTATTTTATCATGAACTGAAACTAACGCAGCGAAATTTGTTCTTTCATTATAGGCGATATCATTCGTCGCGACCACTAGAAGTTGATTACTCTAAGATGCTAATTTTAACGAGTTACATCCTTTGACTTCGCCAAATTCATACAAGCTACGAACAGGAAACCTTGATGCATCGTAGACTTCAAAGTTGATTCCATTTTCATTGCTCATATGCAGCGAGATCAGACAGCTGTTATCGCATACAGACTCCAAATAGGTCGTTCCACCTAAAGAGGTTCGACTTAACAAAAGAACATATAATCAGATATATTACCTTCAATGTTGCTTAATTGAGCTCCATCGAACGCCTTCTCATTCCTCTTCGAAGTCAAATTATACACAGTAATCTTATTTGAGTATCCAGAGCACCAAGCTAAGCCCTGAGCATCTAAATTGATCGTTAAAAAGCAAAATTTCCTATAATATTGTACCGTTTTCACTGAAAGACAGGTTTCCAGCAGACCTTTGATGTGCTGGCTTCTCCAGTAATTTCTTGAGCATTTGTTGGACGCGCCCTCCAGGAAGTTTCTTAACAATCTCATCAACGACTAAGTCATGCAGCGAGCCCCAACTGACATCCAAAAGATATTTGTTAAACTCGATTCCGCTTATTTCCAATGCAATTATCCCAAGATTATACATATCTTCCAACAACACTGAAGGAATAATGCTCTCATTGTCCAATTTGAAAGGTTCGAATTCATGCTTGGCTTTCATGCCGATACTGGTAAGCGAAGCACCCCAGTCTGTCCAAAAAAACTCGTTTGTTTCTTGATGAAAACTAATTTTTCCTTGATCCATGTGAAAATTTGTAAACTGCAACTTTGAATACAAAAAGCTTAGATCAGCAGTCACATCATTTATCATCTTCTCTATCTGTGCAACATTTGCTGTGGTTTTTCTGACGCTTTGAAAAGGTTTAGTAACGAAAACGACCCTTTCTTGCTCAATCTCAAAATTTTCGATCACAAGCGCTTCTGTCTGTCCGATGCGAGCGCACAAGTATAAAGCTTCTTGAATAAATAGAGTCATGACAACATCGCTGTTTTTCCTGTAATGTATGCACTGAGTGTCAAGTGCTCTCAGTGTATGCCGCTCATCGCTCAACTTCGAAGTTGCTTCGAAGACCTTGTAATAAGAAGCCTCGGAGACTAACCGCAAATCATTGTATGCATTCTGAATTCGTGAAGGGATCAACATCTCAAGGAGATAGCCTTTGGCATAGTTCATGGAAGTTGCACTGATTTGCAAGAGAAAAGGTGAGTTTAACTTTATTTTTTAAAAAGTTGGAGTGAATTTCAAGTCAACGATCAAAAATACGGCTGGATTTCCTAAGACCTTCAACTGGTAAAAACTTATCTACGACATGACAAAACAGTGATTCGGTAAAGGCCAAAGGTTTCGAGCAAAAGTGTAGTTCTAATTGGAACTGCAATGGAAGCTGTTCGGGTAAATATATAATTACAACGAACTGCAACGTTATAAAAAACAAGAAATGTAGCTTAACAAACCGAGAAAGCTAAAATTCGATTCGAAATTAGAAAATTTGAAATGCCTTGAGAACTAAATTCTTTCAACAAGAGACGCTTTAAAATTCTGAACTTTGCGAGATAGTGAGCTGTTCCGCTCCGCTTTCTCAATGATTTTGATATCTGTATTATTTTGCTTTAGATATTCAACGTAGCGTTTCCCCACATTTCGAACATCAGGGCAAGTCGCCAATTCCACGAGAAATGGAATAAGATCCAATAGCGCACGATCACTGGTTTCACCCTCAAACCGCTCGATTAGTAAACAATTTTCTGGTTGTAAATAGCCATTCAAAGGAGAATCCTACTCAGATGAAAGAATAACTAATTAGTAAAATTCTCAATCACAATGCTTTACATCGATTAGAAGAATATCCTTTAAAGCAAAACCGAGACCAGAGATGTCTTTCGTCATCATGCCACAATCCATTTTCACGCAATGTTTCCGATGCAGCAATTGAGTAATATGCTTATCGATAGCAGCCGATTTTATCACCTTATCAGCGTACTTCATAATATTTCCTTAGAATCATCGCGATTGGAAAAATTCAGCTTACTTCTTTAACACCTGCGGTATAGACGATAATATTGTAATATTTTCCTACGCTCTCTAGGAATTCGACCAGGTAAGGTCGAGGACGTACTATAACTTGCGAATTATTATAAGGAAACTGCTCGATAACGCTATTTAGTCGCTGTCTTGAAATGCATTTACTTTAATTGGAGTATCATTTGGATCTTTGGAAGTGATTTTTGCGTATACCAAGGTTTGGTCGAGGTCCAGCACGAGACATTTTCGCTTCAAGAGAGATAAGGAGAGATTCGATTAGCGATATTACCTTTGAATTAAGAGCATTTTGCTCGAGCTTGAGATCTTCTTGGATGTCTAACATATAGCCTTGTTTTCGGCTTGTGAATCCGCAGAACAGAGCGCCTAAATAGCTGAAAAAACTACCTTCCTTTGAACTTTGTGCCTCCATTTTGAATGGACGTTTTAAGTAGAATGTTATTTAGGAAGTATTTTTATCAGTGTAGAATTTATATAATTTAAACAGGAATCACAACACAAATGTAACAAAAAAAAGAAATAGTCGATTTTGAAACTCATACCAGTATGAGATCTAACCTTTTTCCTCGTTTGAGAATCTGTGAAATGCTCAAAGGTCAGGATAAACTTGATCAAGTGTTGTCAAATAAGGAAAGTTCAGATTTCTGATTGAGATTTTGTTTTCTCTCCATGAAGGTATTGCTACTATATTTGTACATTACGAAGCTCTTCACTCAAATACACAAGGAAACAATTGAATTATTTTGTCTGAGAGAAGTTTCATCCTTAGAATATATATATTTTAGAAAATTTTTAAAATAAGTTTCATCGCTCTGAATGATTGCTTTCTTTGAAAATAGACCCATCTTGAATCACAGGTCAAAATTGTCTGCTTGAAATTCGATTTCGTCTTTGCTAATTTCTCATGAAAATACGGAAAGAAGTTTACAGAGAATAATGTGAACATTGTCTGCATAACGCTGTCGAGTAGCAGAGGAGAGCCTTCGGTAAGTTTGATTCTTTCTTAGATCTAGTAGACGGCAAAATTTTTGTGACTAACTCCTTTACTTAAAAATCTGAAAATTTATCACTTAACGTTTTAAGGTTCTGTTACTTTGGAATTACAAATACTCAACCTCGCAAACTACCGAAAAACCATCAAGTTGTTCCTCATAAGCGACAGATTATTGCACGATTCATATTCAAGACGAGTTTTAGAGAGATAATCAAATCTTTACATGTGATTGGTATTTGAACACCATGCAATAGTAAAAGTTTGCATTGCTTAGACTGAAAATGAATGGTCAAGGTCTCATTTTAACAGTAAAAATGAAGCATAGATGCTTAATTGGTTGAGTTTTTATCAAGATTTGTTTGAAAATCCATCAAATACGAAACGATGCGTTCACTAGCAGCCTTTTTGCATTCTTCTTGCTTGGATTGTTCGCTCTGAGTTTCTAAACACCTTGAAAGTTTCTCAAGCTCAAATAAGCTTTTGAGCTCCAGGTTCATGGTATCTTTTTTCATGATTTTCTTCCATTTTGTAACACATGAGACAAAAACGTTGGTGTCATCTCGAGCTGACTCGAAACAGCTTTCCACTTTTTTCATGGTGTAAGCCAAATTGATATTCTGGATCTCCTCTTGAAGCGCAGCAAAGCTTGCATGGCTATCTCTTGAAGATGATTTCATTTTTGAGATTGAAGTTTGCTTTCAAAGAAATATCTTGGATAGCCTCTGATTAAATCTTTATTTGAAATTAAAGTGCTTATGCTCTCTGGATCTTCTCTTTGGCAAAGAGGTTGAAGGAGAAAAAGTGAGTAATTGTTAAGGAAAGTGGATGAGTATGAGGCCAAGAATCCAGATATAAATGCATATTTTTAAATGAAGAGAAAAGATTTTTCAATGTCAGAGTTGCTTTGCTTGAAGATATTGGGTTGTTTTTTTTTTGTTGGGAACCCCTAAGATGCTATTCTTTGTAATTTGGTGTGTCATGGTTGATGAGCGAAATGACTGTCAGAAGAAATATTTTGCTTCGAGCTGTCAATAACTCTTGACAATTAAACGAAAATGAATCCAAATTATTTGGCAGCCACCTACGAAGGCCGCACAATCACCGGCGTCATCAAGGAGAAAAAGCAAGCGAAAGAAGATTCCAAACAGAATATTGCCAAGGGAAATACTGCTGCTTATGCCGAGATAAACGAGCAAGCTAACGACGTCATGAAGGTGAACCTCGGTAGCATCAAACCTTCTGCAGAAGTCAAGATCACTTTCTCTTACCTGCAGCACCTCGAGATCATAAGGAGCATGTTCTACAAGTTCTCCTTTGATTCGACGCTGACAAACAGGTATAGATCCACAAGAAGCAAGACCAAAAAGGATTCAGTTTTGCTATCAAATTATCCTTTCTTGTCTTCAGAAAAGGTCCTAGATGGAGTCTTGAAGCTATAATGACTTGCAATTCTCCAATTATACATTTCGAATGCACTTCGCATAACACTAGTAGATATATTCGAGTATTATTAAGTCCCCTCCACCAGTCTAAATGGCCCATCTATTTAACAAAAAAGAGATTTTTAAATGAATAATGTATACATCTTTGAAAATATTCAAAGATCTTGACAAAATCTAGCATGAATCTTTCTTATTTCTTTTATTGATCAGCAGGCTAACCATTTTGATTTGTGTATCAGCCGGTGGGTTCATAAGTAGGGATTTGTCTATTGATCATTAATTAATCAAAAGTCTTACCTTATTCCGAGTTTTTGGAGGTGCTAAAGGGAATAATCAAAGGAGTCATACACCACCATAACCAAAATGAATCTTTGAAACATCATCCGTTACTATGAAATTAATTATGCTTGAAATGACCTTAGAGAGCTTGGCGCACGAACAGGTAAAATAACAGAAAAGTGGCTATAAAAGTTAAGAGACTCCACATTCATCACGAAAGATAATGTTCATGCAAATTATTAATTTGACTTGATAGTAAATCACTCAGAGCTTGTGGAATTATGATAAGCTTTGCTATGTCGCTGTCTTCAGAAAAACGAAACGAAACCCACTGATCAAGGCTAAACGTACACCGAAACTCGATAATCAGTCCATGAAATGCAACTTATCAAATAAATTCTTCAATCTCTAGTCTCTTTAAATTTACTCAATTGCAAAGGCACGTAACTTTATATATGATCGGCAAGTGACACTGCCAGCGACATCAATTCATTGTCAAAACGCACAAAAACTAAACTTTAACTGCTCCTTGTTTCCCAAAGACGGGGTTTTCCTTCAGTGCGCTTTGCCCCACAGAAGTAATCTGACTGCTTTGAATTCTAAAATTTCTCAAGCTCTTCCAACTCACATTTGAAGCTAAGGCTAGAGCCCCTTGATCACCAATCTGGTTTCCATGCAGAAGTAGCTCAGCAAGATTCGACAAAACGACATTATGAGCGATCGCAGCCGCTCCTTCATTCCCAATCTTATTTGCTGACAGCCGATGGTCTTCGATCCAAAAAGAGTAGTTAACATGAGGTAAATGCTTTTCCAACCACCGAATAAAGTCAAGAATAGCAAGATCAAATGTTGTCTCTTGATGTAAGAAGACCAAGTATCTGAAGAGTTCATCTCTATGTGAGAAAATAAGTTTGGAAAAAGTTTCTAAAATGCTGTTCTTCATAGGAACAAGGTCATATTCAAACGTATCGGTGCAAGCTTGCAATATTGACTTAATTGTTTGAAGCTTTATTTCACTTGCAAGAAGTGCAATAAATTCTTCGGGTCTCTCCATGTCCAGATATAGGTGTGATTATAGTTCAAAGAAATTGAATGTAGTTAGATGTTTCTTTCGAAGTTTTTTCGCTTTTTCTTCGTCTCCATAGTTTTGATGTGCTTCTGAGAACTCTCGTTGACCTGCCTGGGCTTCCTAGCTACTTTTTTGAGCTGGAGCATTTTTTATTAGAATTAGATATTAGAATTAACGCTGGATTTGTTTTATAGTTTAGGAATCATTAATAAAATTTGGGATTCAACACGTAAATTGCTATTTCATTATCAATGAGAAGAGTCTGACATGCATGAGAGATAGAGACTTCTATTGATGCGGCCATTTAATGGGGGCGAGAGTTAATTTGGAATTACATTACATAAGCGAAAAGCACAATTCGTTTCCAAGCTGAAAAGCAACTCTTTATTACCAATAGGTAGATAAATGCATCCTGTATGCCCTTTGCTCGATTTAATCACGTCAATGAGATGAGGAGCAACCTCTCTTTCTTATAAAAATTATATTATGCAGCAAATAATGTTTGATCTTCACTCATTTTTTGTTGGAAATCAGTATACACTCAAAAATCTCTTTGCGAAGAGGACAGGCATCAGTCTCCAAGAGAATGATGGAATTTTAGATATTGATTAATTGCGGAAGAAAAGAGAGATAAATGGAAACTTAACCGAAACACTAACTATCAGGCATACCTTCTTGATCACTTTCAAAGTGAATTCGTTGGGTATCTTGGCAGCAAGCTCTTACTTACTCTGAACAATGCCAATAAACTGCACTGCTTTTCTAACATTTATTCTCATCAATGAGAATTTCAAAAAAAGTTTTGCTTATTTTGCTTACTTTCTAGTCTATTCTCTCAAGTTTGAGCCATAATACACGAAATCTGAAAATATGCCTCGAAATTAGTGAAAATGCAGTTATCTTGATGCTCACCAAGATCTAAAAGTTCAACAAATCGAATTTTATTAAATTGCCTTGACAATTTTATCAAAAGCTTATCGTTATTGGAGTTAGTTGTGAACGAATAAGAATCTAAATTCATTTTGGAAAGGCAAACAACACGTCGAGGTAGCTGGTTTTCGAGTTTTTAAAGAGTCCAAGGGCAAAATCGTTCGCTCTTTGCGAAACAAGGAAGGTTCACCTAAATTATTAAAAAAAAAAGAGATCCAAATGCAGGTTGGCACTGTCTCATCACCATAATGATAGTATTAAATGACTACCAACCCAACATAGCCTCTTATAGATTCTGAAGAAGCAGCAGAATACGGAAATTTGAATACTACTCACCCCATCATCTCCAAAATCTAAATCCAATAATCCCAATTTTTTAGTAACACTGTTTTTTTTTTAAAAATTTGGACCGTTTTAATATAACCGGTAGCTCAATTTGAAGCAGTGTAATTTCTCTATGGCGGAAAACTTTCCAAGTACTTCTTCAAACATCACCTATGAAAAAAGATTTGAAGTTTTATATATTACCACGAAATCACTAAATTTGTTGATATTGACGCTCTTTAACAAAGTATTTTGAGAGTACTAACTCAGAGCCTGGGTTTTATCCAATAAATACGAAATCAAGCAAAAAAAGTTTCAGATGCGTTTTTATTGAATTAATAAATAACAGTAACAAAACGAATCTTATCAATAACTATCGGTTTGCCTATTTCAGGTCTCAACTTTGGTATTAGTTTATAATCTTACATTAAATCTACCAAGTGAACGAATTTATAGACCGCTTTTCGCGAATTTAGAATGAAAGGAATTATTTTCTTACTGATTATGCTGCTTGCAGCTCAATCAATTCATGGAGTCAGTCGTTCCGGAATGAAAACTCTTTCTACCCTTGATGCTCCTCGAAATAAGATGACTAGCGCTCTCTCTGATAGCGCAACGACAAGGAATATTGAAGAAGGAAGTATTTCTCAAGATCAGAAGAATGAAGAGACAACTGTGGGGATCTACAAGGCCGAACTTTTGGAAGTAGAAGTTACAAGTATGAACAACTCAGGCAAAGGCAATGGCAATAATGGCAACAACGGTAATGGCAACAATGGCAACGGTAACGGCAACAATGGCAACGGTAATGGCAACAATGGCAACGGTAATGGCAACAACGGCAACAACGGCAACGGTAATGGCAACAGTAATGGAAATGGCAACGACAGCAATGACAATAATGGCAACAATGGCAACGGCAATGGCAATAACGGCAACAATGGCAACGGTAATGGCAACAACGGCAACAATGGCAATAATGACAATAATGGCAACAACAGCAACAATGGCAACAATGGCAACAACGGCAACAATGGCAACAGTAACGGAAATGGAAACAACAGCAATGACAATAATGGCAACAATGGCAACGGCAATGGAAACAACGGCAACGGCAATGGCAATAACGGCAACAATGGCAACAATGGCAACAATGGCAACAATGGCAACAATGGCAACAATGGCAACAATGGCAAC
>ENA-UOUE01000532-UOUE01000532.1-compost-metagenome-genome-assembly--contig:-NODE-532-length-30168-cov-13.045362_pt1 | contig 30168 bp, 28 predicted proteins | sample MGYA00238146_ERZ747223 | MGnify/ENA primary metagenome ERZ747223 (study PRJEB28781, sample SAMN06268865) | compost metagenome | isolation source: single cell | place: USA: California, Emeryville, Joint...
TGGAAAGTCGAGCGCGTTTGCTGTTTCATGACATTTTATCCTCTGATTAAGTGCTTCATGGATCTCAACGTCCACATCCTTAGTAAGACTTTTTCGGAGTCACTATGAAAATTAATTAATATTTCGTACTCAAAAAGATATGTTCAAGATCGAACGAATGGCGAAATTCGCAGAGGCAATGAAAGAGCAGTCTGACGTTTTTCAAGAAATGGACGCGAATTGGGTCCAAGCGGTATACTTAATTTAGGTTTTAGTAGATTCATTTAACTGGCCATTAGTTTACATCTCAGAAACTCGCTCCTTGGCTCGATAAACTTCTCCTCCAGGTTCCAAAATCCTTTGGGAAGAACCTTCCTTTGCAACTTGACGAGAACGAAAAAACTGATATTTATATCCCTGAAATTCGTAACGCTTTCACGATGGAAGGAGAATGGGCTCTTCCGCTCGTGTTCACAACTATCCCTCTGTCAGACTTCATGTTTATTTTCTCTATCATGATGAGTGAGAGAAAGCTGGTCTTGATGAGCTCGAACCTTAATCTACTAACAAGCACTCTGTAATCTATGATATTTAGTTATCCTCTGATTAGTTCCTGATAGAATGGCTCTCTATACACTCCTCAAGCCCTTCAACTATACCTACCCAATGATTTTCAACTTGCCCGAAATACTCCTTCCTCTCTTGGATGCTCCTGGCGGACTGTTGATTGGTATGATAGAGACTTCAGTCAGCTAATTACAATATAATAAATAGGAATTAACCAAGGACTGGAATACCTGCAGTCTGAACAACTGTATGAAGTCTACTCTGAATGTGCGTTTGTTGTGATGGAGGGCTCGAGATTGATCACGTTCTGTGATCCGAGCAATAAGCTGTTTATCGCCGAGCCTTACTTTGGAAACCTCAAAGGCCGCGTTTCCAAGCTCTATCAAGCGTTCAATCCTGAGATAAACAGGAAAATGGAGTATGGGCCTTTGAAAAAGATCAGTCTGCCTGGGAAAAAGGCCGATAATTCAAATTCAGCAACATTGGCAAACTCGAAAAAGAAACTGGAACGACGAGGCTCAGCAATGAACCAGGGAATTAGTGCGAAGTTGCCGAAGCTCTACAGCACCGAGAAAATCAGCTGTGAGCCAATTATGAAGCTCTTTTATGACGCTTTTGTTGAACACATTATTAATCACCTTCCAAAAGATCCAATTTATCGAAAGGATACCACTGTAATTGTTTTTCTCTTCTGAATCTAATGAGTGTTGTGTTTCTCTCTTTTTTTTCAAGGAACGAGATCTGGACTACGTCACTATCGCTGATATAATCATTGAAAAGAATCCGAAAGATAAACAGTTTTTAGAAGCTTTCCTTACGACACAAATTTTCACATATTACCTTGATACACATTATAAAATTTTCTAGTTTTTTTCCTTCGAAGCGAAATGGATGGAGTCTTCTAAATATTTAAATGATTATTCTGAAGTGACATCTCGTCTATACCACTTTGTTATCATAATATTGATGTTTTGAAAGTTCTTCTATCTCCATCTTGCTAGCTCAATTAATTTCCATTAAATAGAGGAATTTTGCCAGTAAATGAAACAACCCTATTCCTACTTCTGCACTCTTAAAAATCAGACTAAGAGCAGCCCTAAAGAAGGTTGCTTTGGTATTTTGAGGTTCGTCCTCAGAAATTGTTTCTGGTGTCAATACTTGAATGGAGGCGTCAACAAATATGAAAAAAGAATCAAAGAATCTATTATTTTGTGAGAACGCCCCTCCTTTGAACTTTAGAATGGCCATTTCCTTAATAATTTATATAAATCCAGCAATCTTAAGGTTTTATATTCAAGTATTCCCTCACTTCTTAGCCTGACATATAATGGAAAAAGCCTAATTGCTTGTAGAAGTTGCAAATTTGGCAACCATACTGCCTCATAAGTTACTCGACAAATTTATGGTCTCTTATTGCAAGAAATTCTGTTTTTCTCATGTCACTAACTTCCATTTTGATCAATTGATTCCTTAAGCAAGTGCTTCTAGCCTCCATGTAGTACTCTATTCCCCCCAAAGGGCCTTTCTCTGTTGGTTGGTTTCTCATCAGAGCATGTAATAGACATCAAAATTTGAACTGGTACGATAATTAATCAATTCGAGTAACTCCTTCCTAATAAGAATTCTAAAATTAATTAGATAAGTTATAAATTTTGAGATTTGAAGAGAAAATCAATCCCTCTCAAAGCAACTTACTTTCAAAAGCCTTAAATCACAAATGCAAGACTCAATTCACGAGAGAAACGAATCTGGCAGTTTGAACTACTCAAACGCCTTCAAGAAGGAATTGATGAACCAATCTGGGCAATTTAACATGTCAGGAGAGATGATGAATTCGGACCGTGAAGGAGGTTTCGACATTGATTCTGTGGTAGTGCGAAGATCAGATGGCGACGACTATTTCGCCATTGAGAAAATGATTGACGACAGCACCCAAGACGCACTTGATCTTATTTATAACTACCCAAAACTTTTGCATCTACTTGAGACCAGTTTCTTGAGCATGACTATCCTCGATGCAAATTTACAACCTATGGGTGTCATGGTCTTCAACGATTACCCTCCAGGACTCGAAGGAATGTACGACTATAAACACGAAAACGCGTGGGAACTCTGGCTTGATAGAGCCTATAACCTCAAAACGGAATACAATATCAGGCCTTTCAATTGCCTGTGGCTTACTTTTGCCTATCTCGGTATCCTCCTTTGTTTCCTTTAGCAGTCTCACTTTAAACTTTCAAATGAATAGATAGATACGCATACAAACTCGACTCAAAAGCTGAAGTTGCCATCGTGAAAAAAGTTTTCCAAAACGTGTACGGAACCTTCCCAAATGTAGAAGGGATCTCCTTCATGCTGCGAGGAGAGTCAAAGCGAGAGCTAGGAACCACACATTGGCTTTATCAAAGCTTCAAAAGCGAGCTTTTCCAAGAAATGGAGTGCAAAGATAGAGAAGTTCTCAAGGTAATCACTCATATTTTGATGCCTCTTCGTTCTAACATGATCTACCTATAACAGAAAGTCAGAGGTGTTCACTTCGAGTCGATCTTATACTTCAGTCCAAGAGACCTCTGCTTAGATTACGTCGAAATCCGTATTGCCAAGCAAGAAGATCATGATGACCTTGCCGCTATCTTCAATTCTCAGTCAGAAGTCCTCACAGCTCAGTTCGGTGAGTTCTTCATCGCAGAGCTCATTGCGTTCCAGAATCAAGACCAAAAAGCATTGGTGGCTCAGGTTAAGGATAAAGCCGTCGGTCTCATGAGCATCTCAAAGGATATCGACTACAGACTGCTCGCCGAGAGCTTCGAATTGGATCCTTATGACAACCTCCTCAAAGGAGATTTCATGGACGCCCTTCGTTACAGACGCTTGGATATCGTCGACGAGGAACATTACGCAAAAATCGATGAGCAGCGAGCAATTCAACGCAAAATCCGAGACGAGAAGTTCCGATGCAGTCTCTTGGGTCAAAGACTTGCTCTTCAGCAATACTGTATTACCAAGGAGGCTGAGCTGAAGCAACAATTGGACGACTATCTCACCATTGAAGAGAAAACTAAAGCGTTGACTAAAGAAATCGTCCAAGAGATCATTGACAAATGGCTTGAAGGTTTCAAGCTCACTCAGCCACATGAAATCTTCTATGAGCACGGAGTTTCTGATCCTGATATTTTTTCCTGGATCATTGGAGAGCGCGATTTCTTTTTAGAAACTCTCATTTACTATGGTCTTCCAAAGGACTATATCCACGGAATGGGACATCACAAGGATTGGGCAAGAAAACAACTCGAGAAGAAAAAGGCTGAAGCGATGAGAAGAGGTCCGATGGCGAACAAGATGAGTAAGAAACCTGCGAAAAAGAGAAAGGGACAGGAAGAGAAGAAGGAAGAATTTGGCCCTCCTCCTTACTTCGACTTGGAGCCGTTTATGATCGCGTTCAATAGATTTGTTGCCTCAGGACCACAGGTTAGAGCTATTTTCAGGGACCTTATGACGAAAAATAAGCAGACGATTGCCCTGCTCTTCTCGAATGAAGAAGGAGAACTAATCCATGATAGAATAATGGATATTTATGCTCTTCCTAGCGCTATTGTCTCTCAAAATATCGCTCTTCCTATGGCTGACGTGATTCCAGGGTTCTTAGAATGCTTTGGAGAAATCAAGTATGATCTGAAGGTATCGCTCAAGAATCCTCTTGAAGAAAACGAGAAACCCACGTTCAAGAAAGTCTCCACAAAGCAAGACAAGGATGCCAAAGGAAAGAAGACCACGAAAGACACTAAGAAAGAGCCTGAGAAAGAAAAGAAACAAGAGGACAAAGAAAAGGAAGTCGAACCGACAAAAGAGCCTGAAAAGGAGGCTCCTAAAGAAGAAGTGAAAGAAATCGACCTCATGATAGCAAAGCTCACAGTAGAAGCCAGCAAGCCTGTTGAATACTACGAAAAATTCACGTCATATAAGGAAATACAAGAGGCTCTTGAAAAAATCACGCTGTATGACCAAATTCTCTGCGAGTTAGGTATTATTGAGTCCCCTCTTGTTCAGAGAGAGGTTGATGCGAAGCTCGCTCAAGAAGAGAAGGAGCTTCAAGATGAAATGAACCGCAGAAGGAGACACAGAGAAGAGAATGATTATGACCAACTCATGATGGATGTAATGGAGAAAGATGGATTCCCGGAGATTCCGCTTTCTGCCCATAACGCTATTGTGATAAACTTGTTCTGTATCGATGACCCTTACGAAAGCAGGTCGATCGATTTCTTGTTCTATGCCTTTGAGCAGTTCCCTGACCGTGAGTATATCATTCTCACCCAACCACATACAATTAACGAGAGCACACTTCTGCAATCGTTCGTTCAAGTCCCTAAGAAGAAGAATAGCGTATTCGAGGATGTTCTCTACATTTTCCATAAGGACGCCCTTTTCGCCTCTATGATCTCAGTAAGTCCTCGTTCTTATAGAGGAAGTTTGATTGGATTTTTATGATTTAGGTGACAAGAACTCAAGTGGAGGATATCGCAAATGCAAGACCACTCTATGCCTACATGCCTAACGCTGAAGAGATCGAGAGAGATATTGTTGAAGCTGTGAAGAGCTTGACTTCAAACAATATTGCATTCACCGCCCATATCGATGAAACGGTAATCAGTTTTGTAGAGGAATCCATGAATTTATGATTGCTTTCTAGATTATCGGTATGTACGTTATCTCAAAGGATGTGAATCTCCTCTACTACAAATCGCACTTCTCAATCCAAGATTTTATGCTCATTGATCAGCACTCACGCGCTGGACATGCAAAAATTGTTCATGCAATCCTCAATCCAATTTTCAAAAAATCTACAAGGTACATTCTGAAGGAAGTTATGAGACTTTCAAATAAGACAGCATTCTATTTCGAGGTAAACAGAACTGCAGTTATCCATTTTGCCTTACACCATTTTCAAGACAACAAATAAGACTGTGCTTCCTGACATTTTCAACGACTTGATACTGACCAGAAGTCGCAAGTTCCCTCACTTGCTTGAACGAAAATGGGATCATGAAAACGATCCAGAATATGTAAATAAATTTGAGTCAGACATTTTTGCTAAAGAATTGTTCATCCAGCTCGAAAGATTCATGGACCGAAAGCTCGTTGTTGATGGTGAGAGAGATCCTTACGACCAAAAAGAAAGCAACTTCGCGCTCTCAATCATCACAAAGAAACTGCTGAGCATCAATAAAGTGAACAATAACTACCGAATCGTCGTTGTCGGAGGCTCAGACACTGGTATCTCATTCGTTGAGTCCCTTCTCTCAGTGAGATACGTCAATTTCCCTCACATCACTCTCCTCGCTCCTGGTGGTATCCACAGCATGCACGTCAACTCCGAATACACTCAGCTCAAGGCTACAAGCCCTAACTATACTCTTTATGAGCTGAAAAACCTTATGCTCGACGCTAGAGTTACTGTCCTCGATGCTAGAATGGTAAACAGTTTTCTTTTGACTTGTATTTTCTGATGACTCTATACCTTGTAGACCAATATTGACAGGAAAAAGAAGACCATTTACTTGGATAAGAAAGCGGTCGTTCCTTACGACGTGTTGGTCCTTACTGTCGGACTCATTGACAATCAACTTTTCGAGTTTGAAGAAGAGCATCTTGTGTCTGAAGGAGTCGGAAGAGTAAACGAGAAATACGAGATCTTCGAGGATAGAAGATACATCAAAGGTGTTTATTCGCTCGATGATCCTTACATTCATGACGCGTTCAGTCCGAATGCCGGACCAGGATCTCCAATTGACCTCTTAACCCGCCGCAAGCGAGTCCAAAATATCATGGTGTATGGTCGCTCGTTGCACTGCTTCTGCTTTATCAACGGTCTGCTCAACAGAGGAGTCAAGCCAGAGAGAATCAATTTCGTTATTCCACCTCGAAAATATGAAAAACCAACTAAATTCGAATCTAATGAGCAGAAATGGGAGCATGAAGACCATAAAGTACATGATCCTGATGCTTTCGAAGACCCACAAGTTGAGGAAATTGTCCTCAAAGTTTTCGAATCGATGGGCATTAAAGTCTATCCTGACTTCTACCTCGCTGATATCCGCAGCGACGAAAATAACAACATTGAAAGCATCAAATTCAGAAGACCAGAAAGCGAAGACGACGAGGAACCTGAAGAACTTGAAGAGCCTTGCAAACTCCTTGTTACCTCAAGATACTACGACATCGATCCAGTTATCTTCGCTTGTATTCACGACAACGGTTTGGTGTACAACGGTCGTTTAATCGTCAAGAGCAACTTCCAGACTACTGACGAATCCATTTTTGCCGCAGGACGTCTTTGCGAGTTTTCTCAGAGATATAAAAACACAGCCGTTGGAATTTCGCTTAAGCTCGATAAATACAGCTCGAGAGAAATCGGACAGAAGCTATCTAGGTGTGTCCTCGAGCATATCGGACTGCTAGCCCCAGCTCTTGAACCTGGACAGGAGGAGGAGGATCTCCCACTCTTCTTTATGCCTGTTGGAACATGCGGTGTGCTTCCAAACGATCTATTTTACTATTATATCAGAAAGATCGACTGGGCCAAACCAAAGAAAGCGGTAAGAAGACTTTTAGTTTTCTCTGACTTATTATGATATAATCATAGTTCTTACAAGACACTGTTACTCGAAAGGATCTGGTCTGCAATAATTTAGACAAGCAATTCCGAGGCCACTACATTAAATTCACATTCGATAGCTACGGAATCATTGACTCAGTGACTTATTTGGGAACAGAGAGAATTTCAGTCCAGAGTCTTTCATCATTTGTTGGGCTTGCAGAGACGTATCTTAACCAACTCACCTCAAGGTAATTATTTTCGCCGCTTATCTGATTGAGGTTAACCGCGTTTCTTTATTTGAAGGTATGACAAAGGACTTATTCCCAACGTTACAGAATTTTTGTCTGAAAACTGGGCAATGGCGCTCTATCACGAATGGTTCTCATTGTTTAGACATCAAATTAAGCTCGAGATGTCAACGAAAGAATCTGTTGAAAAACTCTTCAAGAAACTCAGTAAGAAAGCCAAACAAGGAAAGTATACCAAGTTGGAAGGCTGGAAGAAATACCAGCAGGCCCTCGAAGCGGATGTCATCAAAGCAATTGAAGTAAAACTTTATTATTGAAAATATACTGAGAAATAACTTTTTGTGTAGGACGGTACATTGGACTTCATCCGCGAGAATCTGAACCACTTACCGATGTATTACATTCCTGGAGAAGAATTCCCTTAGAACTAATTATTACAAGAAGTTTATTAAGGCTTTACTTAATTTGCCTTTAGCTCGAAATTGCATATTTTTGAAAAAAAATTATCTATCTTTAGGCACACATGGAATTTCCGTTAAATGATGACTGAACTTCAGATCTTCGTAAAAGAATATAGTAGTTTTCCAGAGCAGTAACGCTAGAGAGAAGAAATATTCTACGATAAGAAATTAAGAAGTCTGTACTACGAATCTGAAAGAAAGCGTTAATTATCTATTCGCATCCTATAATTTGTAGATTTTAAGTCTTTTGGAAATTTGAACTAGTGTGCTTTGCTTTAGAAATGAAATAAAAGGTAGATCACGAGAAAGCTTCAAAAAATATAAGGAGACGAACCCTTCTTCATTGTTACTGGCAAATCAAAAACTAGTGTATACTTTTTTCGTTGGTTTCAAATAAGCATATGAATCACCAAAAAAAAAAACATAAACTGATTAGTTTATCAATCCTTTGATATCTATAAACAAGAACTTGCTTTGAAATATCATAATTTAAGGTATCCCATTCAAGCCATGATTTAAACCACTCTTACCACTTCTCTTTTGTAAAAATTGGCAAAAGTTGTGTCATCAGTTAAATATTGCGGCGACGGACGCATTGTCCCTGCGAATCTGACGAAGTTATAGCTGGCTTTTGCATTCAAGCCAAGTTTGACGAGCATTTCATACTTGATATCACCAAGAGTTAGCCAAGGATCGACATCTTTTATCATCTTCGCATCCATTGTTTCAAAAATAAGTTGTATGGGTGTGACTTTCTCGAAAGCAAACAAAGTTGTTGAAGACACAACACCTTGTGAACTTAAAGTCTGAGTCGGCTTAATCAAACTGCCAAAATCAATAGTTTTAGAAAGAATTAGAGTGTCTTCTTCGGCTAATTGCAAATATCCTTCAAGATCTTCGATTAAATCGCTTGCTAATGAATCGAGATTGTATTCGAGTCGTATGTGTTTGCCGCTTCTTGCAGGAAAAGTGATAGTGATCTTTTGCATTTTTGAATTCTGTACTTATTATAGTCCGTATATTCATTTCCAGAATAAATTGATGAAATATCTAGGTTCGTTATATCTAGCCTGTCCATAAAAATGCTATTTATTTCAATTGACTTTTCTCTTCAGAAAAAAGCTGTGTTTCAAAACAGCTGCGTAGTACAAGGAAATTAGCGCAACTTCTTTAGAAAAGTTGAGTATCGCATATTAGCTTGCAACCAAGTTCTGGAATCGATAGAATGATTTGAGATTGTTTGAAAAAATGAGAAAGTAATGTTAGCTCGAGTTTTCTGTGTTCTCTTTTGCTCATAGTTGGATTGAAAGCCCCTTTTGGATAGAAAGTAATTTTTCAATCAAGCCAGAACTTGGTAGTTATGAGCATCTTTTTAAATTTGAAGAAGAAGGTCGACTCCCATTGCTTAGACATGATAAATCCAAACATTAGCGGTTACGTCCCATCTGAGAGAATCAACTTTTGGCTCTTATTATTGAATATAACGAAAGATTGGTTCATCTTAAGAATTTGGAGCTTTTAATTCTCAACGAAAAGTGCTGAAATCTAGCAACCCTCTGATTAACACTCTCTACTACTTGTTACTAGAGTAAACTGAATCTAAAAGTTCGATTTCTGAATAAAATGTTAATTTGCTCATTGAAAACAAGAACTCGTCTTGAAAGAGGCAACTACTAATCCTATATTGAAGGATCTATATATATACCGATTTCTAACAACTGTCATGGATCGAGCGTTTGACATAAATGACTTAAGTAAATCCCCTATTCCTCACAGCTTTGATGGGAGATACCATTATTCTGCTTCTGGGGTGACAGACAGGACCAAATCAGAAGACATTGAAGAAGGAAAATTAGAAGGACCATATGTACCAGCTCTACAAAGTGAATCTGTTGAAACAAATTCTCCCGCTCCACCCAAAACATTAGCAAATCGTATCGCTGAAATTTTGTGGAAAGAATATGCTGATATCAGAAAGGTCAATAATGAAAATGATAGATTGTACAGAGTACCTTTAGTCAGCGAAAAGGACAGAAGGCATTTTCACTCGGATCATCACAAAAATGTATTGAAAAAGTTGATTGATGTTTACCTATTGGACTGGGGCATTACTAATGGAGAGCGGGATCAAACGAAATCTTATGAGTGGATCAAAGGCAAAAAACTGAAGGACAGTGCTTCAATCAGAAAGGTTAACGAGGCTTGGATCGAGAGGGAAGAGTTCCGAAATGAATTGTCGCAGTTCATTTTGCAGTTGGAACCAGAAAAAATACTTCGGAAAAAGACACAACGTGATTATAAAGAAGATTACTGCTACTTCTCCATCCTTGAAGGGTTGAAACTGATGATTCAGTATTTCCGAGAGAATAAAATTCCTCTAGGATCAGTTCAAATCAGAAGGCTGTGGCCGAGTGTGGATTTTGATAAAATTAGCCCTTGAATCAATGTAATTAGAATTGATTGGAATTATATTACAATTTGTTGTTAGCTAGGAAGAGATAATTAGAAATTTCAGCAACAGATACGCTTTTTGCTTGAGAATCGTATTTCATTTTATGCATATCTATCTATTTTCAACTTTTTTGAAGTATTTAAATTATCAGCAGAGACTTCAAAAAGAGTATAAGTTTTCTTTGTCAATTCTGTGAGAATTCGAATTGACGATTTAAAAAAATAACAACTCAATAATTTGAAAAAGAGTTTGGAAAATATGTATGTAGAAGACGAAGGAGCAAAAGAAGTGTATTCCACCCCTTCTCTCAGGTTCACTTTGCATTTGTCACACAGAAAATAATTGCTTGTCTTAGAGCGCATAAATATGATAGAGAACTCACTGCTGGACAATCAAAACAAGTATCATTACTCTGCTTCTCAAAATTAAACAAAGCAATTAGCCTCCTCTTTCGCAGAATGCCTCGGGATCTCTCAATCGTCGAAGCTATGATATGATGAAAGAAAAGTAAGGGATTACTAGCCCAATCAATTTGCAATGATTTAATGAAAAACTAGTTTACGAACTGAGAACTCCACCATCTATCATCAAGGTTCAAAATTTTTCATGTTTCAGTGGCTTCATCGCATCATACTTCAGAACCAGCGGAGATTCTTTTCAATAGAAGGATCAGAGGTTCAAAACACAGTATTGATCCATTTGATGGACCTCATGAGCCATACCCTTCGAGAAAAAGCGGTCAGGATAGATTAAAAGAACTTACTAGAACTGAAGGGAGCTTGCTATCAGCTGAACCTGAAAGGAGAGGATCCCAACATTCTGGAAGTCTAAATAGGAGGAACTCACAAGGGCTTGATGGTTCCTTTCGCAAACATGAAGTGACAATGAACAGCTCGGTTGATCCTGTTGAGGTTCAAGCAGCAAGCGAGCATTCATTCGCGATAGATAAGGAGTTGAAAAAGCTGGAAAGTCGATTTTTCAATCTTTTTCGAGAAGAGAAGAATGAAATACTTCAGAAAAGCAACCAAGAGTTTCAAGAGGTGCAGGTAGATGTGCTCTTCTGGCTGGCTGAACTAACTTTATTGCAGCATAAAACTAAAAGATATTACGAATCTCGTTTGCGGGACTTAGAAATTCAGTTAAACAATACAGTGGCAGTTACTCAAGAAAACCAAAAACTAAGAGCGGATATCGAACGCTTGCTTGAGAGCGAAAGGAATTTGATTAATGTGAAATACAATTATTGAGCAAGTTTTCATTTGGTTGGCAGGAAAATAAAAGATTGATTCTTGCACTGGATTCGGAGAAGAGAAAAATGCATGAGACAGTTTCGGAACTAGAGATAAAAGCTAAAGAAGCTGTAAATCGATTTTGCATCCACTTTTTCTCAATAGTTGCGCAAAGGAAAATGCTGTCAGAAGGATTGAGGAAGCGAAGTATACACAACAGATTGAAGAACTTGTTGCAGAAAATCAAGCTCTGAAGAGAAATTTAGCTAGAGCGAGAAACCTTGAAAGCCATGTATTTCCGGTTTTCTGAATGAGCGAACTTAAAAAATGTATTAGGAGATGGAAGCGTTGAGAGAAGAGTTAGCGAAGCTGCAGGATGAACTTAAAGTAAAATTTTTAATGTAATGGTTTTAGCAGTTTTTATAAAGAGGAGCAAAAAGCATAATAATAAGCTTAAAGCAGTGATAAGATCAATTGAGCGCTTGGAATCACAGCAGCGATTGTATAAACAGAAGCAACAGCACTCTTTCGAACTGGAGAGAAAGCATGAGAGTCCTTTAAGCAGTGCTGAAAAAAGGACCATCAAAGCAAGGGTTTCTAGCATTATTCCATCATTTTTTGTTAAAATCCTTTAATTGGATTAGTCTAAATCCCCAGCAAATGAGTCTTCCAAGCTAACTCTCAAAGCCCAAAGAAATGCTGTAACCAGTGAATTCATTGCTGGATAGTTATCAAAATTCCTCATAGGTTACTCCAACGAATTCAGACATGAATCTGAAAAAACGCCCGCAATTGCATGAAATTAGAGGAGAAATCAATAAAGTTAGCCGAGACCTCCAGCATCTGAAGGAAAAGAAAGAAAAAGATCAATATCAACATGAGGATCGAGCAAGGGCTCAATCTTCATCATCTCCAGTTAGAAGAGTGAATCTGTCCAGAGAAAGAGAACATGCTGATTCCGAAAAGCTAACAAGAATGGAAGCAGAGATAAATTTTTGGAGAGAGAAGAGCGAGTTGCTATCAAGCAAATTTTTCCAAGCTTTACAGAATGTACGAGCTGAAAGTTCATCAATAAAGGAGGAAATGAGGAAGCAGCTAGAATTTATGCAGAGAGAAACAGCAGAACAGCTTCACGGATTTTTGGGTATCTACAAAAATGTAACTGAATGCATACTTTTCCTCATGATTTATACCCTTTACAGAACATGGCTAAGATGGACGCCAAATTTCGATCACTGCAGAAGAAATATAGCGAATATTTGGCAGCACCAGGATCCAAAATTGAGAATGAAAGAGAGCTGAAGAGAGACAAAAGCTTGCCGAAAAGTCAAAAGGGATCTGCAAGGAAATAAGATTTCTACATAGGAAAAAGTTACTGATCAGTTACCTTATCTTATCTAAATTTTGGAGATGAAGGCTTGATTCTCTCTCTTGAGATTATTTCAGTGTTTGTATATTTGTTTAAATTATTCATCATGTTAGTCCTTAAAGGGATATTCTTATTGTGCGATTTACAAGGCATTTTTCCTCGGTGATTGTTCAAATCATCGTCTAAAGGGATATGTGTTCGAAATATTAGAATGTGAAATTCTTTCGCTCAATCAAAACTGTCGACAATGTTAATGAAGTCTTTGTAACGTTTTCTCTTTAGTGATATATCAAGGTCGTCGAGGATACTCTCTATAATAATTCAAATATTTGTGTACCTGTTATTCACAGATATTATTTGGCTGTGCGTTGAAAGCTTCAAATAAAAATTTAGTTGCCTTCAAATAAAGGAACCTTCACCGAAATCATGTACAAAGAACCTTCATTAAGATCCGGATCGAATAAAAATGCCTTCAACGCTGATACATTCAGTTCGGCGAATATTAAATTAAATCCGAACAAGCTATCTTATATATTGGACCCTCCATCTCTCATTTCGTTGGCTTATAACGATATCATCAATCTTTTTGAAGGGCAAATCATCATAAAAAACACAAATAAGGACTTCTGGCTCGCATTTCGTGTAACAATCCCGTATTTCAAAATGCTTCATGTTGGTTAAATCTAGATCAAAACGTCAGCCCCGGAGATATATTTCGTTAAACCAAAGGTTGGATGTCTTGCTGAAGGGCAGGTTGAAACAGTTAAGATTGTAATGAAAGCCGAGGTAATTATCACAAGTTTTTATCATAGGAGCAGCCCTCACGTTTCACTCTCAGGATGCACATGAAAAGAGGTTTGACGATAAATTCCTTATTCAGCTCTTGTCCGTAGAAAAAGAGGCTCAATTGCCCGATGTACACTTAATCACTGTTTTAAAACCTTTAAAATATCAAGTCGAGTAGCATCATCAAAACATTCGACGAAGTTTCCACAGAAGACCGAAATGAAAGGATGAAGAACGAGAGGCTCAGAATCAGCATGAAATATCCTGACATAGAAAAAGCAAAAAAGCACGTTCAGCTAGTTCAGCAAGCCGCTGCAATGACGAACCATCAAGCGCAAACAAATACCGACCCATTCACGCTGCATAACATTCCAGCAACAATGAATGATATTGACTGGAAATCTTTTCTCAATCGTGGTAGTCTGTCAAAGTTAAATCAGAAAGAAGTCCCGAGGATTTTACTCCCAGAACATATCATGAACTCGGTAGCTACACTATAATGCATTTCTAAAACAGTTGTCATTGCTTAGGCATCACCAGAGAGAAACTTCAAGCCGAATTCGATGCAAAGTCTGGACCTACAGGCAAAATCGAGACATTCTTATCCAAACTTCCTAGCAGCAACACACAACCCCATTAATGCTGGGAAAAGAGGTAATGGGTTTCAGAGGATTCAGTACAATAATGGCATTTACCAGCTGTAACGGGAGCAGTGGGTCTCTTTAGACAACCTGCTCTTCCTGAAAATCCCGAAGATGATGATGATTCGGACAAAGAGGATAATTCTTATGGGAAGAGGCGCAGAGGGAAGCGCGCTTCCAATGATGAAGAAGATGATAATTTTATTGAAAAAGAAGCGCTTAGCAGAGAGAAAACGGAAAAATCTTATGAAGAAAAAGTCTATGGGCTGATTGAAAAGTCGAAAAATCAAGAACTTGAAATTGTAAGAAATGTTCATTTCTCTCATGATACTAATATATGAACTTTGTTTAGAAAAAAATAACTGAAGAGAGGAATAAGTATTTGAATGAATTGAACAAGCTGAAATTCACGCTAGAATTAGATAAAAGCGATGTGGAGACAGATTCAAGTACAAGTAAAAACATATCCTTGTTGCCGCACATTTGAACATTTTTTTTTGTATTATAGGTTCCAATGTTAATTTACAAATTTCTCACTTGATGATTTTAAGTGTGATATTTTTGATTTTAGGCTCGATTTTAAAATCGTAACAAAACTAATGCTTTGAGTTAGCCTTTTCTGCTTTCATGGCAAATTCATAAAGCATGTTTGAAAATGAATTGATCTCTGCATTTCAACAAAAAAAGTTTTTTTCATTATTATCAATGTCTGTTCTGAGGCAGAGATCACTCAAAATATTGTAGAGAATAATTATATGACTCTCTCTCTCTTCCCTTGGAATATCTAATTCTTACTGCATTAAAGCTGGTAGTATGAGGAATGAAATGAAAACCTTGAGGACCACGATTTAAATAATTAGGTTTTGTTTTTGTTTTGCTAACATGAAGAAATTTATTTCTCTGTATTGCTAAATTGGAAAGGATAAAGAATGTCGGTGTTGGGATTCATTCATTAATCATGAAAAGAGCAATAAATCAAATTCACCTGAGTAAAATGATATTATGCAGTTGGAGCAATTGCACTTATTGAAATACAAAATACTTCCGAATGAAAGCTATTTATCTCTTACTCCTTATCAGCTCCTGCAGCAGCTTGCTTGCCGCCTTTTTTAGCGGCTTTCTTATCACCCTGAGTTCCAGTAGTTTCAGCGGCTTTCGATTCTTTAGTTCCAGTATAAATTTTCATCGCTGCACACTGCTCACCACATGGCTTGATCAAGTTCTTCTCAGCAAGATGCTCAATACCCTGTCTTGCCAAAGAGCTAACAACAACTTTATTAGAACATATTCGAATTAACTAATTATTTACCCATTGATTTTCAATCTATCAGAAACGGTAGCTATTGTTATCAACTTCATCGTCGGGACTTCTTTGAGGAGTCTATCATATGTAGCTTGATCAAAGAACACAGCAAGGTTCAATTGATCTCTTTCTTTTCCTTTCACCCATTTCTATAGGAAGAAATCAATGATTCATATCATAATCCAAAGAATCTCGACGTTACCTTCTTTGCGCCCTTGCTTGCGCTTGAAGCAGCTCTCGCAATTGCATCCTTGGATTTCTTTTGGCCAGTAGCTGGTTGTTTGCCCTAGAAGAAGTCAGACATTAGAAAATAGGAATTCTTTGCTGAAATTTATACCATTTCTAAATATTTTCAGAAGTCAAAAATTATTAACTCCTTGTTTTACCAAATATCAAATACTTGTTATTTCTTCTCACGATAAGCTATAAGATATTATTGGTTTTATTTAGATGTCATTATGATAAGTCCTTTCTATCAGACTTATATCATACATACATGAATTCAGACCTAAAGCATAGATTCAAGGAATAAAAGTTGACAATCTATAGACCGACTCTGACTCATTCATCAATGTAACATCAAATATATGATTTGAGCCCTCCCTGCTATTCTTCTTGATTGCTAGCTTCACTAGTTTCTTCACTGGTTTCTTCATTGTTTTCTGTTGTCGTGCCCCAAATTTCTGTCTCGTCTGTTAGTAACGTTTCAGCAAGGCCAGAGTAAGTTTGATTTGCGCTTAGCACTGTTGTCGGTAGAGTCATGGTATCATTTTGGCGATAATAGACTTGGTATGAGAGTCTGCTGCTAGTGTTACCGAACAACTCCTGGAAGAAGTCAAGTATGTCAGCTTTTGCAAGTGTTGGGATGATTTCGCTGACGTTATGAGTGAAATTAAAATCATAGCTTCGGTCTCTAACTTTAGCCGCATAACCTTCAGCCTTATCTCCAAGAGTTTGTGGATTCAGGCTAGCGTCAAGTGCAATCTGACTGCGATACAGCTCAAAGTTACTTTTACTCATAGCTGTGAAATAAGTCTCAAATGAAGTAAGGAAGCTCTCAATTTCTTTATCTAAATCAGAAGGATCGTACGTTCCGCTCTGAACAGTGATTGCTATTCCTGAATAGTTTCCGACTGAAAGTATTTCAGCTGAAGTGTAATTTCCTAATTCCCAGTCATCTTGCAGGTAGGTACGAGCAGGTCCGCTGATGAATGCTTCAAGAACGGTTAACTTTGCTGTAAGTTCCGCAGTCATAGGACCGGTGAAGTAATAATTCAGAGTCAAGTTCTCTGCGGTTGAGTTAGAGGAACTGAATTCTCGGAACACAACGCTTCGTCCAGCCAAATTTGAAACCTCGTTGACGAGAAGCGAATCTTCGGAGATTCTATTCAGATCAAGTTTATCGATTATTTCAGTGGCGAGCGTGTTTGCGTTTGTTTGCTTCAGATTTCCGATGATGATGGTATCGAGGTAGAAGGAATTCATCTGAGACAAGAAATCACTCCAATCACTGTAGGTGAGGCTTGCGCCAGTTTCTAATAACTCGGTGGTATTGTAATTGTAAGACAGAAGCAGATTCTGGACCCTCAAAGGAGCTTTTACATAGAGGGGATCTGATTGCGTCTCGTTGAGTGCTTCGATGAATAGATCACGCACAAGAACGAATCTATCTTCATCATAGGTCAAATCCTTTATCGATGTGGTGATATTGACAATCACTTGCTGCAAGTTGTCAGAAAAGCCATCGAATTTGATCTCGAGATAATCAAAGCCACAGCTGATCGTCAGCCAATAGCCTGCATGTGCTTGGAGCGAGTATTGCGGCTGGATCACATCATCAAGATAACGGCAATACACCAAGAATTTGAATTGGTCCTCTGCTGATTGGTACACATAAGGTGAATGCATGATGAGACTCATGATATATCTGGGCGTTCTGAATGATCGCTCAAGCTGGTACCAGACGTGTCCATAATCGAGATAAGTAGTAATATCTGATGGCCAGTATTCTAAAGCATCTTTTTCAAACTCAGTGTCGCATCCGGTAGTCGAAATGACACTACAGTACATCTGGAGGCTCGTTGGGAAATATGGATTACTTTCACGGAGCGCGATCTGAGGGTAATCTTCCGCTGCTATGTTCTGTAAAATGGTAGCATAGTCTTCTGGAATGGTCTGAGTTAAGTAGTCTACATTGTACTCTTCACTGTAGGAAACTAGAGCTCCAAAGGACAAATAAGCTCCAGTTCCATTAGTTGTGTTTGATGTTGTCGAATTTGTGTCTGTCAAGTTCGTTGTGGTGTCAGTCGTGTTGGTCGTTGTGTCTTCTGTCATTTCGGAGAGAACACTCATCTTGTGATGTGATTTAAAGAGCGAGCTGGAAGTGCTTCGGCCTTTCATAAGTTTGTTTGGTGTCATTTGGAAGAGAGTAACTGTTGAAGTTTCCGTAGAGACAACAGTGAGATTTGTTGAAACGCTGAATTGAGGAGAGCAAATCAATATCAAGCAATTGTCGATGCTGAACGATCCAATGAAGGTTTTCAGCAGGTTGCTATCATAGTTTGAAAAGAGATACTCTCCCGTCAGGACTTCCTTCTCTCCGTACTTCGCGAGGTTTGTAACAAGTCTTTGTGCGTAGCGGAGCTCGAGATCGTATCCTCTTTCGGTGTAGTTATAGCTCAGTTCCGCTTCTTCAGCAATGTCGTCCCATATATCTTGGCTAATTCCGTCTTCAGAGATTAAATTGATGTAGGCGAAAAACGCCTTTGGAATTTCATCAATATAATCCAGGCCAGTTTGAGTTAGCGAGAATCTTACCTGAACGATCGAACCGAAAGTTGCGTTGGTCTCAACTGTCATTTTAATATCCGTGACGTACGAATTATTTTTCAAATACTCATACAAGCTGCTCTGGCCACGCTCTTCAATGTGACTCCTGAGGTATTCGAATGGTTTCTCTGGGTAATATTTGTCCAAAGAAATCGTGTAAAATACGAGATAAAGATAGTTTTCTCCTTGTGCAGGGTCAAATTGCGTGTATGTCCTTTTGTTGGTAGTGAATGGATTGGTATAGTTGCTGTAACTGAGTGTTTCGGCGCCTCTATCAGGGATGACCTCGAAGTACGTCTTGGTCCAATTTTCCAAAGTATCCAGAGTGTCATTGCTTACAACAACACCGTACATAATATTCGAGCTGTAGTAGGTTTCAAAGAAAGCCTGAGCTTCAGTCAAAACATCGAGACCAAGTGTTGACGGGTTTGTAACTAAAGTATCATTATTTCCGGAACTAAAGCGTGAGTAAGGATGATCAGAGGAAGCTAAAAGCTGGAGGACATAGTGAAGGCGGGTTTGAGTGTTATCGTAAGTCTTGGTCAGTTCTTTCGTAATGAGAGAAGATGCATTGCCAATATCCGCTTCTGTGAATACAGGTTCAACAAACATATTCGCCAGCATGTCCAAGGACTGCTCCAAGCCTGAGATTCCGACTTGGAAGCTAAAAACTGATTTTTCTAAATCTGTATAGGCTTCATATATTCCGCTATGATTGGAAAGGTATGATGCGAAGGTATCAGCGCCTGGGTATTTACTCGAACCCATATTTGCTAGATGTTGGCAAAGGTTAGCAAGGCCTTCGAGATTGGTGGGATCAGCGAAGGAACCAACTCCAACTGAGAGCGCCGCAGTCGCCATTTGCGCCTTGGTGTTACTGACAAGCAGCAATTTCATGCCATTGCTCAGCGTGAGAGCTCTGTATGTGTTTGTGTCGTAGTAGGGATAGTCTATAGGCTCGTAGTAGCTGGCGGTTGCTTCGAATCGGTATGCTAGGTAATAGAGTCCGATAGAAGCGCCAATAACTGCTACAACTAGGATTGTGTAGAGTGTGAATTTTTTGGCGAGGCCCACGTGGGTTTTATCAGGAGCGAGCATGGCGTGCAAATCTTCTACATTAGCGTCTGTAGGTGGCATTTAGGTTAAGAAGTATGATAGAATGAGAGCGATCTTATTTTATTACTCGTTTTAAAAGCAAATAACTGAAATCTCTTTGCAAACTGCAGAGAGCACTCAGAAACGGGTAAAAAAATTAGAAGAGTTAGCTAAAACAGCCGTTTTGATAGATTTGAAAACAAGGAAAGGCTCCTTTAAAAGCTTACTTGAAGGCATCATTTTCTGTTTTCAAACTACAATTGAAACATCAAGAGCTTTTTCTTCCTGTTCGTATGTTCATGATGAAATATTGTTAGGAAAGACTGGACCATATTGGTATATTAAAAATGAATTAATGAAGATTTTGAGTGTGTAGCAATAATTTGAAGAAGTTTCAAAAGTTCTTTCTTATAGGAAGCAGCAATCAGCTGCTTAATGTTGCTTACTGGATCTAGTAAATTCAATAGTCAAAAAATAATAAGAACATTCATACCATAGGATTGTATCGTCTCAACTAAACGGAAAGATGGAGTTTCAAAGCGGTCTTTTATAAACGTGATGTGTATATGATGATAGCATCAGACCTATTTTTCAGAATTCAGCGAGAGATGTAAATGATGCGCTCCTATAAATGCGTTATTCATATTGGGATGAACCTACATGTAATCTACAATAAGTAACTAGCAGGAGAATATGTAAATTTTAACGCTCCGTGGCTATCTCAAAAAAAGTCCAGTATACAGCGGAGATTTATGGATGTTCTATCCAAGCTAAAATTTTTTTCAAGCAACGTAGTTTTCTACGAAACTACTTGAAGAGTGCTTTCGAACCCAACTCTCAAAATGTTGAATCTTGACAGTAATTTTTATGAGGATGAGAAATCATGGCTAGTGTCAGCTTTGAGAGGAGCAGATTCTTCAACAGTTTCAGTTTGAGTACCTTGGATATTTTGGGATGATTTCAATTCTCCCTCTTGGAGATTAGTTTGAGGCTCGCTTTCTGAATCCGATCCATCATAGAGCTCAGCATCTGGAATCTGATTGAACGCGTCCAGCTTTTCCTGTGTTATTTCTTCAGATTCAGTTTTGATCGAGGAAAATCTCTCTATTGGCAGCGAGGCGAGAAGAGGTACGCAGCACTCTAACACTGCTAATATCGAACTGGGCTTTCCAACAAAAAGTACAATGATTCCGTTAAGCAGTATTGGACTCAGAAAACCTCCAATGTACCGAGCATAAACTGCGAATCTCTTTGCTGAGCGAGCTCCATCCTTAAATGACTTAAAATTTATCGTGTGAGCAGAAAGAAGAAGAGTTATTGGGACAAACAAAATGGCAGGAGTATATTTTATGCGAAAAGCGCTAGCTTGAGATGCCAGCGAGGACTCATTACCAAGTTGTCCGGCAATAAACAAGTCTCTGAAAGAGGTAGCTCCTGAAGCAAGAAGAACTAACGAAACTGCAACTATGATTCTTGGAGCATATTTGTTGAAACGTGAAGGCTGTCCTCCAGGTGATCTGACTGCACTATATGAGTAACAGGCCAAAAAAGCTGTCGAAATAAGCACTCCGTAATAACAAAAGAGACCCAATCCTGCGATAAAAAGCTCTAGTGGCTCTTGGGGTAGAGTTTCGGTTGAGTATAGTCTGCCTTTTTCAATGACAGTGCAGATAGAAAAGACGATCAAGTATCCAAGGACGGTAAGAAGTGTTAACTTGCAGAGCTGATTTTCATTCTTCTTTGATTTCAAGTTAGCCAAACTGCGGAGACTGCCAAGAACTCCGATACCCGAAGCTGCAAAGCAAACAACAAATTCGATTCCATAAGCCATTCTGGAGGATAAAATTTATTTCCAAAAGAAAGATTCTGGATTCGCTCTAAAATTTGGAAATTCAAACCTCTGGAGAGTTATGCTCTTATGGTATACTTAAAAAACAGGTAATGGAGAAAATGGATTATCACGATGCTAGCGATTGCATCGAAGTTTTCTAATGTCAACATTTGTAGAGAAATGTTTCAGAGAAAGCTGCATTTTTAAATTTTTCTTAAGCTCTGTGTTTCTGAAATCCAAATTTATTTATTGGATGAATGAAGACCGACAACATAATACTTACACAACAGTTACGTCTTGAATATGTGCATCAGAATGCGATCGAAATATATGCTTAGACATATTTCATAGCTTAATGATTTAATTATTCCTTTTTCTTCTTCTTTTCCAATTTATTGTTGAGAATGATGTACTTTGGATCAATTTTGCACTCTTGCTCGAGATAGTCTTGAATCTCTTGGAAGAAGCTTCCCTGAACTGTAATTTCCTAGATAATTATTAAATATCATTAGTTTTGAGTGCGTGAAGAACGATTCTTACTGTTTTTTCAGTGTTCTTTTCTTTTGTTACATGAGTTGATACACTGCAAGCAAACTGTGATTGCCACTTGCTGACCAACTTCGGGATATTGAATAAGAAAGGTTCGAGCCCGGTAACTCTTGTGACATTCTTATTGTGGGCCTTCTCTGCGATAATATTGATACCTTTGAATTGGCCAACTCTATAATCATGTGATGTTAGCGACTCATTTGAGGAGAAGTTTAGTACTTTGTCTCTGATTTTCCTGTCGCCAAAGTTGTAATTTTATGTGAAACAGTACAGTAATCATCAACTCTAAGGAGAGATCAGACTTGTTGTTGAATAAATAACACCAATACCTTTTGAAAAAGACGTCTTTAGGAAGAGTGTGTACTGTTGCGCCTTTCTTTGTCTTCTTTTTAACACCTTCGCCTTCTTCAGCGGTTTCGTGCAGATTTGTGTTGTCAGCATCGCTTTCTCTCCAGACTGAAAAAATTTTGTCAGCATTGTTTGAGAAGTATAATAGTTACAAAGGGGTGTCAATTCCTCATTCATTTGGACTTCTTTCTTTTCAAGCAATTTGTGTTTTGTCAAATATTTCGTCACGGCGTGATAAATTTCTGTTTGAGTGAAGAGCTTTTCTTGATCTCTATGCAATGAATTTCGTTTGTGAGGACAAGGGATAAGATTAGGAGGGTTACCCTTCTGGGATTTCTTCTTTCAATAGTAACAAAAGCTGCTGCTTAGGCTTATATACTTCTTCGATTGCCACCTTTGGCCATTTGTCATCATCATGGACCTCCTTTTCTTCTTCCTCCTTTTCTTTCTTCTTCGTGACAACGGGGTTAAAATCGACATACCTATTCGAACAAAAGCGGGAAAATTAGATGTTAATAAAGCAAAGTAAAACTGACTTGTCATGTCCTCTATTAATTTTGGTGACTTGTGGTGTTTGGTTCTTCTTTCCGGCTTCCTTGTATTCGATGATACCCAGTTTGTCCATAGCTGCCAAGAATTTGCCCAGCTTCTTATAAGTGGTGCCTTTGATGTCGATAAACACACCTTCCTTCTTGCAAGGCAAGACGTGTTCGTTCAAGAATTCACCAGCTTCAATAGGAAGATCCTTATCATTCACACTTATTTTAAGTGCCGTTAAGAAGGCCTCCATTAAATATTCATCCATTATCTGAGGCGGAATGGCACCTGCATCTGATTTCTTTTCCTCCTCGTCTTCATCTCCTTTCTTTCCCTTCTTCTTAGCATCCTTTTTGTCGTCTTTCTTAGCACCTTTCTTTGTGTCTTTCTTCTTCTTATTATCTTCCTCTTCATCTGATTCTTCATCTTCATCTTCATCCTCATCTTTCTTTGGCTTGCCTCCTTTCTTTCCTTTCTTTTTCTTCTTATCGTCTTCGTCGTCAGAAAACTTGCCACCCTTTCCGATCACGGCTACAGGCTTTGACTCTGGCTTCTTCTTGCCGCCACCGCCTCCTGATTTCTTCACCATGCCTCCAGCAAAAGCAGCAAGATCAAGATCATCGTCCTCTTCTTCTTCCTTTTTCTTCTTTTTCTTTTTTTTCTCATCCTCCTTTGAGACTTTTTCAGTTTTCTCCGGTTTTGCCTCTTTCTTCTCAGCCTCCTCTTTCTTGGTTGGCTCCTCTTTCTTCACCTCAGTTTCAACTTTCTGCTCTTCAGGTTTTGCGGCGGCGATAGGATCTAACTGCTTCTGAGGGCCTGATTCCCAAAGCTTGTCGTTCATCAAGTGTAACACAAAAGCTGCAGTTCCGACTGGACCTTTGCTGTCAAGATCCTTCTTTGAGCATGCCATTGCTCCTACTGCGATAATTCTATCATCAAAATATTTTATTGTGAGTGCAATTAAGACGCATTGGCTTACTTTCCATCACCAGCAACAACATATTTCACATCATCAGCTTCGAATGGGGGTAATTCACCAGAATTCTTAACTCCTGAAGAATTTGAAGTTATAATCACTCAGATAAACCACAGTAGATTACCTGGCCACATGAGGTTTGCGCCGTTAAAAAGGAATTGATCAACACCTTCGTTGAGCTCCAATTTTCCGGTGATGTTAGGGCACATCTGGATGGCATAGACTATTTTTCGAGAACATTCTCAGTTATATTGTATAGAAGAGTTTCAAACTGACCTGTAGGGAAATAGGTTCCTTTTCCTGTAGCATCTACGAATATCGGAATGTCGTTCAATGTGAAAATTAAGGTTTTTGATCCCGACAGTTTATCACAGAAGATCTCGGCTTCAGGTTTCCCCAGCAATATATCGACGGAAGTGGGATCGAACAAAGCGGCAAGGTCCTGACGTAATTTCTTCTTGTCTTTGCCGGACAACACGTTGTGAGTAGCGACTTTAAAGGCCTTTTTAAACATTTCTGGCTGGTTAGTGGATTCTTCTTAGAATACCAAAAAAAGAAAATAATTGGATTTATTCGCATACACCTATATATACCCAGGACTTCAAATGATTTTCCAGTTCAACATAATTCGTTGGGAGAGAAATTTGTAGAATTATGATTTAAGCCTACCCTATTCAAAAGATGACCAACAAAAAGCCGTCTCGATTTCCATGTTGTGAAATCCCAGTAGCAAATTTGAATTAATTGAGAAATTCTGAATGAAAACTTCTCGTGGTGTGTATCGAATACAAATTATTGACAGAAAAAGCTTCTTGACTGTTTGGATTAGTTGTGTAAGGAGGCTTTCCTAAGTCTAAGTGTTTCCGGTGAAAGAAGAACCAGAATACAAATTCGAGAAATCTGAAGTCCAAAATAAATAAAATATAGACTTATGCTTTTATCGAAATAGAAAACTTTTGAAAGAGTCATTGGAGTCTTTTGGGAAGTGAGGTTCCTTTCCAATGAAGAATGTGACCAGTAATGGCGAGGTTTTCACTGTCCACGACGCTGACGAGATCTTCGAGTCGGGAAGAAAATTTGAGATGAATAATAGAATATCCTAAGAAGATCTCGAATAGTTGATGGATTCAAGGCAGAAGCATCAAGAGAAGTTAAAGAGGATTGAGTCGAATTATTATGCTGATGAATATTTGACAAGAATTTGCCTCGTTATTATTGGAGAGGAAAACAAGAAAAGATCTTCGTTGCAATAATCTCGAGGCAAAGAGAATACCAGTAGGAATGAGACTAAGCTGTCGAAGTTGAAAATGGTGGACAAGCAAACATCTTCCATCAGCAATCTTGCAATTAATTAGAGTACTGCCAAAATAAATGTGTCTAGCAACTATGTCAGGTGCTTTTAACAGTTCCAAAGCAAGAAGTTAATGGCTTGAGGAATTTTTCACACCATGAAGGCAGCTCGTCATTCCCAACTATACCATTCTGAACCTTCAAGAAAGTCACAGAAGGACAAAAGAAAATTTAGTTAATTTGGTTCCACAGGAAAAACTGGCAAATTATCAGATCATCAGTTTGATTGAACAATATCATGAAGAATGATGATGCTTCTCTGCGAATGGAGTAAAATAATTCAAAATATACAATGTTTTAATGAGAAGCATAGATTCAATAGCATTTCTGAAAGAAAAAAAAAATCAATACTTTTTGTCTCTGGTTCTGTCCAGACGACTCAAATACATACTAGTACTTTTTATATCAGTATAATCACTACTGAATTCGTATGACTTTTTCGATACATACGTCTTTGTCTGATAATCTATCAGCGTTGAATCAATCATCCTTGAAACGTTCCCGCTTAGCATATCTTTCATTTTATTAAATTCTCTTTTCAGTTTCTCAGAATCATCCCCAGTTGCAACCAACTGACGCTCTAATTCCATAATCCTCGCTCGAAGCGATCTTTCTGCATCTTCAAAACTTCTCCGTTCCAAACTGAAATCAGACTTGAGCTTTTCAATTTCGATTCTCTGATGATCTCTAATTCTATTCATCTCAATCTCTAAGCTATTGACTTCGTTTTGAAGCTTGTTATTTAATCCTTCTTTATTAACGAGTTCTCCTCGTAGCTTGTCGCCATTGACTGTGAGAATTGATATTTGGTTCCTTAACTCATTACACTCAGCCTTGAGTCTCAAAGTCTCTTCTTCGAAAGTTTGTTTAGTTTCATTGCTGGTTCTCTCCAAAAACTGGATTTCTGAAATCAAATCTTCAGTTTGAGCTTGGAGAGAGGCATTGGCCTCTTCTAAGGTTGTGATTTTAGCTTCTAGTTCCTTTTTTAGCATGACATACTTTTCGAATTCCTCATTTTTGACTTTAGCTACAGAAGCTTTGATCTGCTCTTCGTAATGCAATGTTAATTTGGTAATCTGTTCATTTAACTTTCTATTGCTCTGCTCCAGCTCACTTATCGAGCGGTTGTCTTCACGAATCTGCTCCTCGACTCTCCGATGCTTAAGTTCCCATTCAACATTAAGCTCTCTTAATTGACTAGCATGATCGCCTTGCAATCGCTCTATTTGATGTCGATAGTTTTCGATTTGTGTGTTGCATTGTCTTATCTGCGTATTATGAGATTCGTCAATTTCATGTATTTTATTCTCATAAAATTCATGCAGTCTGTGCACTTCGTCCTTCAAACGACTGCATTCAGCAGATAATTTTGTCATCTCTTGTTGCTGATAGCGCATTGTTAGGTCGGCTTCCGAAATAGCATGATCTTTTCTTCTATTCTCCTCAGCAATGAATAAGAGTTTTTGATCAATTTGTGCTTGATCTCTCTCTCTTTCATGATATTCCCGTCCCAATTCGTCAAGTTTCTTCTGCAAGATGTTCGATTTCTCACATTCTGCTGCCAACAAAGCTTCAAGTTCTTCTATTCGTTTCCCAAGCTTGAGATGTCCTTTAAGGTGCTCTTCATACTTAGCCCTGACTTCCTGAGCTTCTTGTTCATATCGCTTGTGGATTTCACTCACTTCAGGGTCAATGTCATACTTCGAAAAGTAAGGGCTGCCAGATAGCTGAAATGCTGCAGGGGAAGTGACTGCTCCGGGGTGGATTTGAGAAATATTCGGTGATTGATGGAGGTAAGTAGAGGACATTTGGGTCTGTGGAAGATTTGAGGTGTTCATAGGCAAATAAGGATTGTACATGGAGATATGAATTTTTTGGAAAAATCGTTGCAGGTGCAAATAAAGTTAGTTTTTTTCAAAACTTGAAATTATCTATCTCCAACGAATCATTTAATTTACCAAAGGAAGTAATTGATTTTTCAGGAATTAGGACTAATGTCATCTTATGTAAGATAGTAATAAGATTTATGGAGGAGTTTTTGGCCGAAAAGGTTTCAGTTCAATGGAAATTTCATATTTGGTTAAGGCAGTGGTTTTGATGATAATCAGAAAAAAAGTTTATGAAATGATTCGCTATTATTCCATCCTTTGATAACGGAATAGCCAAGATAGTGGAATATCTCAAATGAAGATATACAAATGATTCGCTCACGACTTTCCTCATGCCATCCAAATAATTCATTGAACCAATCCCACCTAATATAACTTGCTTGTTATGAAAACAAAATTGTTAAAATATCTTCTGCTTTTCCATTCATTCCAGTTAACCGAAGTCTCCGAACTGGATTTTTTGTTCGAAGCGATTTTCTTTTGTTTAAAAGAGTGCTGAAAGAGAAAATCCTACATCAATCACAGAGTGTAATTCAAACTTAAAAAAGTGGTAAATCGAAGATACCTTTTAAGTTTTTATCTTTGATACACATAATATGAAGGAGATATCCTTTAACAAAGACAACTCCATATCCTTCGAAGACTCGAAACTGCATTCATCCAAGTCCATGCAGGTCGTCTCAGAGCTGCAAATTTATAAAGAGCTATCTTTTTACCAACCCGTTTCGAATCCAAAAAAGTTCATTGTGAATCGGACACAAACTGACCGAGTTGAAAAGACTCCCAAAGACACTCTACCTGTCACACCTTTCTCAGAAGCGTTCACACTCAAGAATTCCGTGCTCATATGGTAATCAGTTTATTTTTGACACCCACTCTAATCATTCAAAATTTTGGCGGTCTCATTTAGTACGATAGAATCCACAAGTCTATTTATTTGTAAGCGCAACATCTACAGCACCGGAAGGAGCGGTTCCACAGCTGATGCCAGTGAGTACCAATATATCTTAAAATTCCCAGCAAATATCGTGAAAAGTCTCTTTTGCATCGAAGCCGCTCCAAATCAGCCAATACTACTCGTAATTACAGTCGTGGGCAATATTTATATTCTCAATCCCAACATAATCGACCCTGCATCGGAAGATAATGAACTTAATCTGCCATCACTTACTGCAAATATTAATTTATCTCTGGTTGCAAGTGCAGTAGAAGTCAAGGACCCTGTGTTACAGCAGCAGAATCAAGGATTTCCAATCTGTCTCTCTTGCACTGACGGCCAACTCTATTTCATCAAACTTTTTTTCTCCTACGACTACGAGCAAGTCTACAATAATAAAATTCTTCCTCTATTCAATTTCAGAATTGATTGCGGGTTACTCAAGTCTGTGGTCAAGCGAGATTATCTTATAGATATGTGCTATATAACTCATAAAATCGTGGTTGGAATAACTGCAAGCAATGTACTTAAAGTCTTCAATCTGCATCAAAAAGCGTGTATTTTGAGCCATCAACTTCGCGCTCATAACACTGAGAAAGATTTCTACCGAGTGAAAGCGATAGCATCAAATCCTTACACTGAAAAAAGGAAAAATCAAGGACACAGCTTTTTGGTTTGTGTGTATGTCGCGAATTCTGTTTATCATACCGAGGTAAAGCAGTTCGATCTCAGTTTTTCAAAAGCTGAGAAAATTATCACTGCAAACGACCCAGATGGGCTTCACTGTGACCTGGATCTCGGAACTACGGCTGAATTGACAGAAATTGCAGATTTTACAGTTGGCGATATGATAACCCATATGGACTTAAATAATACCGGGATTTTAGTCACAGCATTCTCGTACGAAAGAATTGAAGATCGAATTGTATATCACAGGTTCGAGAAAGAAATCCCAGAAAATTTAGTGGGTTTTGAGAGTGTTTTTGACGAAGTTCTCACTCAGACTGAAAAGCGCAAAAAACTCTTCAACAGTAACATTTCACCTCAGGTACTACTTGACTCGTTTCCCTGCAACTAATTAACTCTGTAATAGGAGCAAATTGAAAACCTTTTGACACATTCAGGCATCCTATCCACCGAGCTTGTCTATCATTTCCTAAATGAAAAATTCCCTAATACCTATAAAAAAGACCCGACTGTGCCTCAGATTTACCTACGTGAACACTTATTTTCTTCGCTCAGAAACCAATATTCAACTTCAGAATCAAACAATGACAGCGAACTCAAAAACCTCATGACTGAATTGCATGATTTCTTAAAGAAGAACGATCTCATTGAGGCTGCTATTTTGCCTGCGAATAGCGATTTCATGCCGCTGATCTTGCGATCAACGGATATTAATGTGCTAGTCGGTTCAACAACAGCAGAGAGTTTTGAATATGCTATCAGCAAATACAGCAACCGGGTTGAGGATTCCGAGGAAATTTTCCAGTTAGTTGATACGTTTGGCAGCTCTTTGACACTGAACTTCCTTTCTATGTTGATGGTTTTGCGAAAATCATTAGGAGACCTCCAATCCCCAATTTCTGACTACATCAAAATGCACAAAGGCCAATATGAGTTTAAGCTATCCTTTGCAACGTACTTACAGAAAAACGCGCTTCCGCAATTCGAGCTCAAAGATCAAATTGTTCTTCGCAAGATCTTAGCACTTTTCTCGAATTTCGGGGTGTTATTGGATCCGCTGATTAACCAGTTCATTGCTGAAATAAAAGAGAACCTCACAGGCGGCAAGAGTCAAAAAGGTTCTAATACAATTGAAAATGAGGTTACTTGGGGATCTAGCATCGTTTATCTACTCGGTCAGAGCCTTCGAGAGTTCGTGGACCATGCGTTGGAACTGACCAGCTTTCTCATTCTGTTAACAAAGTTCATCACAAATGCTTACCATCCTGCCCAGGGCGGACTCGAAATAGAGGCTGAGACCGTGATTCTCTTGAAGGACCTTGCTCAAGTCCTGGTTGGACTAAAGCTATTGTCTCAAACATCAATCACAAGCTCTGCCATCGACCAATTAGTATCAGGCTCTCAAACTCAGTACTCATTCATTGATCAAATCACTTACTTTACACTCTGCGATTGATGTGAAACTGGAAGGGCTTCTCGATAATCTAAAAATTCTTGTATACGTTTA
>ENA-UOUE01000533-UOUE01000533.1-compost-metagenome-genome-assembly--contig:-NODE-533-length-30130-cov-9.849566_pt1 | contig 30130 bp, 17 predicted proteins | sample MGYA00238146_ERZ747223 | MGnify/ENA primary metagenome ERZ747223 (study PRJEB28781, sample SAMN06268865) | compost metagenome | isolation source: single cell | place: USA: California, Emeryville, Joint...
AATAAAGTCTGTCTTATCTCAGAATGACAGCAGCAGAAGGTCACTGACTGCTCAAGAGACCTTTAATTTCTCTTTATATATTTAGATATGAAGAGGAAAAACAACTGAATACCACGCGGGTTGGGACTTGGTAAGTGTACCAGTCTGACGTAGTGTAAAAATTTCAAGTAAAGATCCAACGAAATGCTTTTCTCTGCTTTTAACTTGTGTTATCTATATTCAGATAGATAGTTTTCAGAAAAATTTAAGCATGCAATTTACAATCATAATCAGATGTTATAAGTCAATTCAAGAAAAAGAATTAGAAATGTATATTAGGTATTTTCTCCATAGAAGAACAAGACAAGATCTCGCCTCAAAGACTGATACTTCCCCAGATTTCAAGTTTTTCCATGCAATGTTATGCTAAGATATCATAAAAGTCAGTATTTTGGGCCATTTGATCAAGAAAGCACTTCATCATAAACTTCTGGACCCAATTGTCTTTTGTAATGGATTTAAAAATTCGTATCTAGAACAGGTTCTAGCAGGCTTCGTTTGTTAGCTCACCTGATCGAATTGACTGATAAATAGTTGCCACTCAAAAAATGTCTTTTAAGTCGGCTATAAACGCCCATTTAACAGGAATATAAACGCAATTTCAATTTTGAACTTAGTATTTGCTCGGACTTCTTCAGCATCCCAGACCAGCCTCAGTTCCTCTACACACATATCCATATTTTTTTTCGTCTCAGAAACTCCCAAAAAAACACTCTGTATGAGACCGGCTCGGAAGTACCTAGAGTATATATATGGAGACATCATCCATAAGGAATAAAACATAGAGAAAACGAAGGATTTGAGATATTATATCTTTGTATGAACTAAGAACACGCATGACCCACAAAGTGTGCATGGATTGGTCCGCGTTCAATGCGAATATGAAGCTATTGCTTATGGCACAGGGATTGTGATAGGCTCCCAGTTGGTTCTCACAGCTACTCACAATATTTGGGATCACAGCACCAGGGACGCTTATCTAACAGAAAATATTCAATTCTATCCAGGAATTGATGGTAAAAGCATGCCCTTTAGAGCCGCAAAAGTGAAAAAAGTGAAAAAGATGTTCATTCCTGAAGGCTACATAAAATTGAAGAAAAGATGACTACGCTCTTCCTGTATTAGATAGAGCTGTGGGTGAAGATACAGGATACTTCTGACTAGATTTTGTAGACGAAAAAGAGCTAAAGAAGAAACAAGAACTGCATGTAGTTAGGTATCCAGGACGAGTTAAGGACCCAAAACATCAAACGCGAATTGATGCAGGGTTCTTTTTTCAATATGGAATGGGGGAAGCAGCTAATCTTTCTTCATTTTGTCAAATCGGCTCAAAACTAATCATGAATAATCCTGCGACAAATGTTTACAAATATTCTGCTAATTACTATGACACCATATTTGGGAACGTAATCTCTGAAGACTCTTCTGACACAAAACATTTCTCAATCCATCTCCCAAGTATCTTTCGATTTTAATTCATACTTATCATCTAATATTTTAGGAATAAATTTGATAATCTTGATCAAAAGATTCACTTCTATTCACTGAGGCCAATATTTTTAATTTTTTGGGTTTCTCAACAAATTATCCCAGATTGCCGTCCTGAAACCATTCCGTTCATTAAGATGATATGTGGAAGCGAGAGTACTCCTTGATTCATGGAGACCAAGCGAGATTGTATGGAAAGTTAATTTACGATGAGTTATGAAAATGTTTGATATCTTCACTCTCTGAGCTCGAGATGGGTCAATTCTCACAAATAGAATTTTAAACTTCGACTCGAGTATGGTGTTGTTACAACCATTTTTCTATGCTTAGAATTCTTACGAATCCGAAATTAACTGGATGTAAATTTTATTTCATCAAATTAGTTCTTTGGGAATTTTTTATGAATCAGTTATACATATTCTAAGATTACTGTTTAATAACTTCGTCACGTGGCCAACAAACTGAGCGTGATGCTAAAAATTTGCCTACGTTCAAGAAAAAAGATAGTGATGATAAGAAGCCCAAGACTACATGCTAAACTACAAACCCACAATTTATTGTTTCGCAAAAGTATGAAATGATTTACAAAGTCACAAATTTACGATACATAATTAGTATAAGGTAAGGTTGGGAGATGTATAAGTATGTATTCATTGAAAAGTTTAACACCAGCACAGAAAGTTTATGAATTCTAGTAAAACTTTTGATAATACCAAACCTTATACTTAGGAAGATTCGCGGCTGCATAGGGATCTTCCTCCAGATCTCCATCATCGTCTCTTTTTATCAAAGCGTCTTCAAAATAAGGCCAATACATTGCCAGTGGAACAGAGTCAAGCAGGTAAATCGCCCCTGCGGTCAAACAAAAAACACCGAGATCTTTCAATGGAGAGAAACGACGTCCCCTCAAAAAACTTAATTTCTGAGCAAGATAGCCGAGTCCAAGTACTCGCCCTCCGACTGAGCTGCAGAAAATAACAGACTCAGCTTGATTTCTCGCTCGTTTTGTGCTTGGGAGCAGCTCTTTCTCATGGTGTCGGTCAAAAAGAGTCAAAAAATACTTGTTAAGAGTGTGAGGGTTCGCCACCAATTTACTAAAGTGTAGGAATCTCTCAAGCGGTGTGGAAGGCTCTAAAATGTATGGGTCTTCCTCAAAGTCGGTATCCATTCTATGAAGCTGCATGTGTAGAAGCTTTAGCCGTGTTTTTTAGTCGATTTTCTGAAATTTTGTATTTATTTATTATCGATTTTCTTCATCAGTGGTATTTGAATGCGAATGCTTTCTGCCCAGCTGGATCCGGTTAGGGCGTTCGTTATTATTGATTGGCTCAAATCCTAAATAAACAATAATTCTTTGGTTAGGGTAATATTTTTAGTTGCACTGGGATAGTTTCTGCATGATAAAAAAAATTGTCAATAATCTAACCAGTTTTATTAGTTCTCAGAACTATAAAACAAAGGTTGTCGGAGAATTGATCGTTTTCTTTTGGAAATTAACGACGAAAGCGGGTGAACTGGTAGCATGAAGTGCCGATCTATTCTCAGAGATTGCATTTTGAACGAGGGTTATTGGTGGTTTGTGCTGTATTCATTGTTTCCAAAATATTCTAAATTTCGAACACACTGATCGAATATCGAGTTTTAATAAAGATTAAACACCCGCCGTCGAATCAAATCGCAGAGAACTTTTGAATTCGCGCCGTTACAAACAAAAAATCTCACGTTCTTAGGTCGGCTCACGTACTCCTCGCGGCTAAGATAAAATTTCGATTTCCTCTCTCAACTGCTTAGAACTTGAAAAGTAATTGGAACTTGTAGAGTTTCCTTCCTAATATAGTCTATTGTGAGCAATACCATAATATCGAGTGCTTGCTACTGGCTGCGGCTGAGACTCCAAAATGCGGGGTATTTAAGCTATTAAAAAAAATACTTGCCAGGTTCGAGGAAAGTAGCCATTTGACAGAGACTCAACAACCCCAAACATCTAAAACAATCTTCTTTAGCTTATTGAGGATCATAGTTACCCATCTAACTCAATAGTATGTTCGAAGTTAGAGCAATGCTTAAAATATTAAAAAGAACGCCTGCTGCCTCTGTTTTGAGAGGCACTGCAGTATATTGTAGATCGATGACATACAAAACCCGAGAAAATTATATTCAGTATGAGCTATTTCACTACTCCTTAGACCGCGAAGAGAAAAATCAAAATATTTCACAGAAATCAGGGTTTTCATGTTGTATTTAACTCAATGGTCCATATGCACTATACATAAGCATACCTTTCATTACAATAACATCTATACACAAAACTATTGACGAGGAACTAATTTTACATTAGGATTCATCGATTTTATATCCCCAGTGTATTTGAATAGCTTGTAATATGCCTTGTTTTTCGCAAACAGTCTCGCATGAAACGACTCCCTTTGCCTTTCACAAAGCCTAGCTCCAGCCACAATAGGGAGTACAAAAGCTCCGACCCTTCCAAGACTGATTAGCCATTTATTCTCAAGCTCCTTCACTCCTGGAACTTTATGCAACAATGCCGCTCCCAAAATTGAGACGAGAGGAGTTCCCACCTTGATAAGAGCAATACGTTTCTCCAATCTTAAGTAATTTTCTTGATCTTCCGGGCTTAACGCAGCAATCCACTTCTTGCCTTTCTCCGACGAGAACATATCTCTCTTAAAATGGTTGGCATCTATCTTCGGGTAGTAATTGTGAATATAATCGTATCCTAAGTTGTCTCTTGGAAGCATAAGAGTCGCCTAACAGGTTATTTAATATGCGGCAATAAATAGAGTTTATTTAATATGTATCCGAAAAATCTATTAAGTAATAATGAGTATCTCTTGTCTCATGCGTAGCAGAGACCGCCAGGCCGCTGGCAGAGGGTTTCAGTAAAAACAAATCTAAAAACACAGGAAAAAGAGTCTGATCTTTCGATTTAATTCGTTCACTATTGAATAGAGGTACACTAAAAAAGTATCGAGCCAATTTGATAATTACTGCAAAAACATAAACATAAACACAATTATATGAATCTTACGATTATGTAGTCAATTATTGTTGCTCATAGAGAGTCATGAGTGATCTCGTAAATGGTACTTGCGAACTTTCGCCCAGCGATTGCACAGAATTAAATGTTTCCCAATCTTTGCTGGCCTTTGCGGAATTGAGTGAATATTTCGTGCTTCGTGTAGCAAATCGTTGTTTATACAAGTCTTCGTCATCAAGAGATATTATTTCAGATAGGACTGGCTTCGAAATGAAATGCTTAGCTTCTTGTTTGGGTTTAGCTGTTGGTTTTGATTCGTAGCGTAGTTTACTAAGAGAAATGAGATATTTTTTTAAAAATAATGGAGACTAAGCAATGAGTTACTTTGTATTTTCGTTGTCATAGGCGTCATTGGTCATTTTTATCCCATTAATTCGCTTGTTTTCATTCGAGCATTCATTTCCAACGGGAGGTTTTTGCTCTTTAATTGTCTTTTTGGTCATCCCACCGCCCATTACTTTATTTAGAGCCTTCGCATAATTAGAGCTAATTGCGCTGAAGCCTCCCTTCGAAAGAATCGAAGTCGTTTTCTTCGTCTCTTTTTTCGGGTTTGGTTTTTGAAAAACAAGATCTTCTACGGTATTTAGAGGAAAATCTGGCTCTTTATTTGTTGGAGTTACTCCTTTCGAAGCCGCTGAGAATTTTGGTTTGCTATTTTGAGTAACACTGACGCTTCGTTTTTCTATCTGAGCGTTCACCGATCTCCTCAAGGGATCTCCCTGGCCGTTCTCTTTACTACTATTCATAGAAATTCGTGTTGATGGAGTTTTCGAATATGCCGCAAATGCGTTTTTCGAAACTACTCCTTGCGATTGAGGGCCAGCAGACATCGTGAGTAACATGATTTCAAGTCTCGCTAAATTATCTTGGTCTTTCGCCGAAATAACGTGCTTTCTCGTGTTTTGTTCCTCAACCAGTAGCCGGATTTGCTCTATGTGATTTTGTGTTATTTTTTCAGTGCTAAAATCAATGCTTGACAAGGCATTCAGTCGAATTTTAAAAACACGAAGTGCCTCTCTGGCTTCATCTAAGCCTCTTAGTTCCATCACAGGTCGTTTTTCTTGCTTAAGATTGGCTGCTAATAATTCTTGGCTCTTTCCGAATGCCATGAGATCTGGAGTATTTGCTCTAAGCATGCGCGCTTGTCGAGAGGATAGCGCAGGTTCCTCTTCTTGTTTCGATGAATTCTGGTTATGAGGAGCTGAGTTGTACGTAGGACTAACAGGCTTTTGGCTCTCTGATAATTTAGTGAGGTTTTCCAGATTTGTACTGAACATGGGAATGCGAACATTCGTACTTTGCGCTGGGTTGGAATTCAACGATTCTTTTCCAGGCTTTTTCGTGTCATAATGAGGTTCTGCAGCCTGCACGCTTTTTGAGAAGATAGGCTTTCCTTCAAAGACAGACTTACTGAATGTTTTCTCTGAAGGTTGAGTGAGCTGAGGTCCATCAACTCTCTGGTTTTTAGAATTTTCTTTGACAGAATTTTCCTTTTTTGCCTTGGAAAGCGCCCTTATTGCCTGGTAGCTGGTCGAGTTCCTCATATGGGAAGCTTGACCTTTTCCTTGTAAATTGGTCGACTGATCTGCTGATTGGCGAAGGTGCAAGTCATCTCTTGTGCTTGATGATCTTTTTAACGCATTAGCTCCTTTTTTAAAGGCTGGTCCGTTCTTTAGCACATTCGACTGAGCAGGTTTTGGCAGATTTTTTGGAACTTCCTTTACATAGAAATTCTTTTGTTGCTGGTTAAACTCTTTCAAAATGTCAGTTTCTGAACCTGATTCTTGAGAGTTGAAAACCTCATCTTTCAATATTTCTGAAATTTCATTGATGCTATTTAAATTGGGCTGATTATTGCCACTGGGAACCTTCCCTCGTTCAGTTTCTTGCTGCGACAGACCTTCAAGCTCCTTGCTCTCTTCCTGAGGAAACGTGAAATTTTTTTCTGAGTAAAACTGCCTCGGAGACGTTGAGACCATTTGGACTTCGTTTTGGCCGTTCATACGGCTGTAACTCAGTTTCAAACCTTCAACTTTCTGCTTTGCTTGCTGGGAACTCGTCCCAAAGCTATTTTTCATATATTCGATCTCTTTGAGATGAACATCCTCGAGAGTAGCAACCACCTTTCTACTTTCCCTTTGCGCACCTGATGACGTAAATCCATTCGAAACGAAATTTTTGCTTCTTAATAAAGAATCTTGCCCTCGAATACCGGTTTCAATGCTCTGAGTGAAAGTATTTTTCAAGTCTTTCCCCAATTCTTTGTGAATCAAAGCCGCTCGGACCGGCGTCTGGATTTTCTGGTCAATTTCATTGAGAGACTTATCGATTCTTTCCTCTAAATTAGTCAGCAATTTTTTCAAAAAATCCGAGCTCCTTTCTCCTTTCTCTTTTTTCGGATCGCTCATTTGCGAAATTCTCAACGGCGTATCTGGCGAAGCCAATGGATCCGCTGGGGTTTTTTTCTCGAATCGCACTGGTTTCGCTGAGGATTGATACGCGCTCTCGCTGCTAGGAGACGAAAGCAGAGATTTCTTATCACTTTGAGGAATGTGTTGATTTTGTTGCTGCTGATAATAAGGATCAGAAATTGAGAAATTGATGAGGTAAGGCTTACTAAATTCGATATGAGGATATTGTTTTTCTCGATCATCTTATCCTTCTCAATGAGCTGCAGCCTCATCTGCTTGAGCTCTTCCTCCATCTGCAAAATCTGCTTATTTTTCTCCATTTTTTGCTTTGCTAACTGCAGCGCTTCTTTTTTGATTTCCGCATTCTGCTCCTGCAAATCCATGCTTTCTATCTGCATCAACTTCTTCGCAAGTTCCACATCTTCAGCATTATCTAGCCCCGACACACACTGAACCATTCTATCGTTCAGCTTCTTGCTTTCTTCGATATTTCGCTGCAATGTTGCTTGGAGGTCCTCTTTAATCTTTTGATTATTCTCCATCGTTTGCATTAGCCCTTCTATATGCGATTTCACTCTCTCCATCTCTAAAGACGTTGCCCCTTCACTTTGCTGACACTGCATTTCGAGCAGGTAACTCCTCAGCCTCTCCAGCTCAGCTTTATTTTGACTCTCCAAAGCTTTTAGCTCGAGCAGCGCTTGGTTTATCTCCCAATGCTGCTCCAGTTTCTCAAAAATTTGATGGCCAGTCTGCTCGAGGTTATTCTCGTTCTGATTGCGAATTTTCGGCTCTTGGCTATGCTCTCGCTTAGATCGGCTCAGCTCTCTCGTTGCATCTGGAAGCTCGCTAATACTCTTAGCCACAACGAATTGCTCAGAGTCACCTTTGTGACGCAGCTGGAGTTTAAGATTTTCGATTTCCTCTTTGAGGTTATTGATTATCTCTTTATATTGAGAAACATGCAATTCGACCTCATGGACGTTTTTCTCGACTTTCTTTTGTATGTTTTTCGCTCGATTTGCGTATTTCAGCGTATTGATCGTCTCCTCATAGCAGCAGTAGGACGGAGATATACAAGAGATCATGGCGGTCTTTGTATTTCCTCCCAACGAATCTTTCAGCAATCTCGTGAGCTTAGAGTCTCTATAAGGCACAAACGCGCCTTTTTTATTCGCATCGCTGAGAATATTGATACAGTTTCCTAATGAAAGCAAACTGCGGTTTATATTCGCGCCTTCCAGCATACGAACTCCACGGTTTTCAGTCGCAGCTGCCCTTTCAGACCCAGCCAAATCGATTAGCGAGAGCTTTGATTGTATGAGGGTTTGAGTGAGGCCCTTTTTTGCGCACTTCCTCTCAACCACAACCTGAATAATCGCATGAGAGCGAGACGAAAACTGATTCGCGCCGGTCGCCGCCATCGTTCTCCTCGCGTTTCCGGCTGTGATTATAGACAACGCTTCTTTTGGAGAGGCAATCGAGTACTCTGATAGATCTGCTACAAAAATTCCCTTGACTGGGTCCTCGACGATCATTAGTCCCGTATTGCTCGGCTTAAGCAGGTCTCTGACTTGCTCGTTATAGATCTCAAGGTAGCTAAATTTCACTGAATACTCCTCGTCTAAGACATCATCGGTCGAGCTTATTCTCGAAAACAGGTTTAAGAGCGAGAGCCAGATGAGCCCGGAGTTATCTCGGGTCATATTCTCAGGGATGAGCTCGCCGAATAGCGTATGAGTTTTTCCTGCGCCTGTCATGCCGTAAGCGAAAAGCGTTGAATTGTAACCGTTAAGGAGGTTTTCAAGGACAGAAGGCATGGTTTTTTCAAAGACAGCAAAGTTGTCGTTTTCTTCGCTAAATACATCGTCAAAGACGTAGCTTTTATCTCTGCGCAGCGAGGGACCGGCGAGACAGTCCGGGTCCATGACAAAAATCTAAAAATACGATTGAAATAGTGATTGTATGGACATTTACCATGTTGTCCTGCACTTTAATAATATTTGAAATTTTTTTAGGATTGTTCTTTGCAATTTCCTTTGAGTTCAAGGGTCTGACTCGAATAAACACTTTGAAGCTATCGTTTTCATCTGAATTATTTTGTCGCCTGGAAAAATTGATGTTGGTTGCTGATTAGGAGGCGAATGGTTTACTCAGTGGATGGAAGAGGAAGTGACATTGACTCGTTTCTGGTTATTTTATGAATTGGTTGGGGATCTAGGTCGGAGATGGAAAATACGTTTTGCATTTCTATTGACTCGAAATCTTTATCAAATTCAAATTTAACAGTTCATACGATTTGAAAATAATATTTTGCCATTTATCGTTAGTGGCTTGGAGCGAAATTGTGATAGGTTCATTAAACCTCTGACACTCGAGCTTTCGAAGCAGATAACAATTCTACAGACCACAATGAGAGAAGAGTTCGAATTTGTTGAAAGTATATTGCTGACTACTCAATAATATGGAAATATCGTTATTAAGAGCCAGTTGAGATTCAAAAATGTGACATGCATCCCGAGTTTTCAGGTTATTTTCTTGGATTCTGAGATAAGATTCTAATTCTTTAAGCCCTGTCTAGTGCCGCATTAGTTATTATATTAGTTCGTAAGTAACTACGAGGTTCATTAGAGACACTTTCAGCATATAATAAGATTTAGCTTTTCTTTCCAATTTCACCAACACTCTACGCATAAGCAGCCGTCAGAGCCTATTCAGACGTATTGTTAATGAAAATTCTCTAGTTTACACATAAACCGTCCCAAGATGGCATGATCATCAAGAAAAAACCGATAGATTTTGTTTCAGTTATCCTCGTACTAACTGCTCAATTTACCTCGTCATACTAACGACAGATTTCCAGGTTGCTTGTTTATCTGATGGAAAAAAATCCGTTAGCTCACCCTTTTTCCTTTGATAGGCAAACAGATGATTTCCTTATTTGCATGATAGCCTGTTAAATTTTCTCGATCAGTATCAGGAAAATCAGAACAAAGGATATCTATCTGTTAAAGAATTTCCTTTTTTTCGAAGAAAAATCAAAACTTGGATTTTTCCTTTAGATATATTCGTTTTACATCGCGCTTGGAACACGTAGACCAATTCGGATTATATAACTCTGGATTGAGATAAATAGATAATAAACATTTTCAATTTTGACTAATGTCAACTCAACCAGCTCCAGCAACCAACGCGTTCGCAAACGCGCCTTCCCACCTGAAACTCAGCACCTTTTCTAATGCGAAGTCCGGAATTGCCTATTTCATCTTGATTCTCTTTAATCTTCTTCCATACGTCGTCATTGTTCCGGTCTCGGTCCAACTGTTCGTAAACTCCGTCGTCTGCCTCTACATCGGATCTTACAGATCCGTCTCATTGGCAGTAGACAAAGATTCGTTCGTCAAACACCTCGCAAAGAAAGCCGAAGGTGAAAGAATGACATCCAAGGACGCTTATCTCTTCCCAGTCTACGGAAGCGCCGTTCTATTCGGACTTTACGCCCTCTTCAAGTTCGTCCCAAAGGAATACTTAAACATGCTCCTCGGCGTCTATTTCACCTTCCTGGGCTTCTTCTGCTTGACTCAGATTATTGATTCACTCCTTGAAACCGTCATTCCAAAATCTAGTGGAATCGTCTTCAAGAAGCAACTCAACATCAAGATCCCATTGTACTCCACCGTCATTGACCTCGAATTCTCCAAGGGACAAGTCTTTGCTGCGATTATTGCGATCTTCCCTACTGTGATGTACTACTGCTCAAAGCACTGGCTCTTGAACAACCTTTTCGGTATTGCTTTCAGCATCTCCGGTATCCAAAACCTCGTCCTGCCTAGCTTCAAGGTCGGATTCATTCTCCTTTGGGGTCTGTTCTTCTACGATATCTTCTGGGTGTACGGTACCGATGTGATGGTCACAGTCGCCAAGTCCGTCGACGCTCCTATCAAGCTCTTCTTCCCAATCAACATGTTCGCTGAAGAAGTGAAATTTTCGATGCTAGGACTCGGTGACATCGTTATCCCAGGCGTTTTTGTCGCTATGTGCCTGAGATACGACGTCGATAAGATCATCAGAAAGATTTTCGTTGAGAAAGTTAAGCCAGTCCTTGCAACTCCTTATTTCAATTGGTGCTTCATTGGCTACTCATTGGCGATTATTGTCACTTTCCAGGTGATGATCTGGTTCAACCACGCTCAACCTGCACTGTTGTACCTCGTCCCTGGCTGCACCTTCAGTGTCCTCATTCAATCTCTTATCAAGGGCGAATACAAAGAAATCTTTACTTATGAAGAAGAGGAGCAGGTAAAACTGCAAGAACAGGCGATTCTCGGCAAAGAAGCCACAGAGAAAGGGAGCCCAGAAAAGGAAAAGGCAAAAACTCAATAGTTTTAAGAAAGGTTATGCTTGGATATTGTGTGTATAATTACATGGTTTAGTTTGCATTCTACATATCAAGCGTTTGCCCTATTTTCGATCAAAAACCAATGAAAAAATCTCATGATCCGTAACTCGTACAGGCCAAACCAAAATATTAGTACCAGCGATAGTTGAAGCTGTTCTTCGTATTATGAAAGGATAATATAGCGCTGTTAGAGCAATGTAGGTAGATGTAGGCAGGATATCACGAGAACGAAGATACGAGAAAAATAAATTCACTTTGGTTGGCTTCTTTGATATTTATATTATGGAGAAACTTTCACGAAGTAGATATTGATAGCAAACTTCTCAAAACTCTTAACAACGCTCACAGTCACATAAACAATAAAGACTATATAACCGAGAAAACTAATGATCATTCAAACGCTTTGCGATGCGATTGCAATGCAAATCCAGCGAGCTGCCGTGTTAGACTATCATACCAACTCAACGTACTGCATCTTCAGCAAATTACTAAAATGTTGTTGTACATTAACTATCATCAACACAAGAGAAATTTACTCAATGTCTTTATATTTCGCGAGGATAATCTCACCCGGTATCAAGTCGATATCCGTGTTCGGAGCCAGGCTATACCTCTGAAACTCCTTTAAAACTCTTACAAAAACGAATTTATCAAAGTCAGGCTCCACGACTATCAATTTCACATCAGATCAAACGATTCGCCAGGCGCAATAGTTACCTAGCTTCTCTTTATGGACATTTTCAGCTTTGGCATCCAGCCCAGTGTCTTTAAACAACGAAGGAAGGTCTTTCAACGCTCTTTCCTTAAAGTATTTATGCTTCAAATCATGGTATCTAGCAATCAGTTAGTCCATCAACCACAAAAATGCGCGTACCGCTTCAAGAAATTTATTTCGTTTTTATCGAGGAGGTCCTTCGAATCGTTACGAATTAAACTCGTTGCGAACTTCTCAATCTAAAACGAGGTCAGCTCATTCAGCAAAGCTAGCAAGTACCTTGAAAAGTCTCGTTCGTAGGTATAATTTCATCAAATACTTTATTCTTTCGACTTCAAGTTTATATATATTAAGTTGTAATTGGTTTTCAACCGTCGGGTTCAATTTCTCAAGCGCTTTCTCCTACAAATGACCGTTAGCTAGCCTTAACACTCAGAAGAATGAACCTGAGTGTTCACAGTGTCTGCAATACTTTCAAATAGTTCCTTTTTAAAAGGGATGACTCCTGGACAGTTTTTCTCTTCGAATATCGCCTTCGAAAGTGCAGTAACATCCTCGTTGAGGGGATTCTCGCTGCTGAGCATCATTCCACTAGCCAAGTAACTTCGGTATTGGTCCGAGCCGTAATGTTGCGTTTTTTCGTAAGAGATTTCCATTTGGTTAGAGCTGAGAGGAGTGCGGTTCTCTTTGTACTCGGATAGTTCTTCCTCAATGTCTACTTCTGCGCGTCGTTTGTCCGTGCGCTGAGGCTCTTTGTACTCTTCCATGTAATTCATGTTGACTTGAATGTGCGTATAAATTGAATAATGCGGCAATAATAAAATCTTCGCAGACCCGATTTAAATATATTTGAATTGGCGGGAGTAAGGTCCTCAAATTTAATGAAATTTCTTCTTTAAAAATCAACAAGCAGAGGCTTTCTTTTGTTGAAAATATTTATAAATCAATAGCTAAAAAATTCAGTGATTTTTCATTCATAAACAAGCAACAAAGCTATTCTAATACTCTGATGAATAATATATCATCATTAGTATCTTGAGAAGAAAGGAGAAATTGCGTTGACCTGAAAATTTATTGAGCTCTCTTGGCCTTAGGTTAATCGATTGATTGAGAACTTATGTTTTTTTAGAAATCCATTGGATAATTGAAAAGAATGCGAGTTATATAGGCAGCTAATAAATTCAAATTTTCATAATTTATCTATCTCATCAGCACTGAAAGTTTTATTAATCGTATCAAATGGTCGACTTCCTCAAAGCCATGAAAGCGAAATCAAACGATGATTACAACAGTGATGCAGTATGTGTGAAGGAGTACGCTTACTGTGAAGACATGAACGCGCGAATGTCAATGGAAGATGGTAGCTCTCAACCACAGTTTTTTCTGATTTTCAATTTGAATTTATTGCATTTCCATGAATATCGTCTCTAAATCGACTTCTTAGACCATTTTATCCTTGATGATGTGCTTGACGACGGTGAATCTGGTCTTTTTGGAGTGCTTGATGGTCATGGTGGCCAAGAAGTGGTGCGATTTTGTGCAAAGACCGTCCCTGAGGTGGCACCTCATCCTGGAGCTGTTATCTAATCTACTTTTGGATATATTTAGCTGTTCAAGAAGCTGTATAAGCCAACGACTACAGATATTGCAGGGCTATTCACCACTATCTTCCAGAAAGTCGACGATCAACTCAAGCTCGTGGGTGCCAGTGAGAGCGGAGCGACAATCGGGGTGATCTTTATTCGAAAAGAGGCGGGTAACCATTGCTTTATACTACAAATCGCATTGAAAATCCCTTGAAAATCGCTATCAGGCGGAAAAACACTCTATTCTATTAACTTGGGAGACACCAGAGCTGTCTTGGCTCGCACTGACGGAGTCGAGCGCCTTTCTACAGACCATAAAGCCAGTGATTTAGCCGAGCAGAAGAGAGTTGCGTAATTTCACATGAGCTGTTGGGAAAATTATTTAGTGATGAAGGTGGAATTATCTCGAAGAATAGAGTGGGCGGATCGCTGGCGGTTTCTAGAGCATTGGGAGATCTTGCACTCAAAAAAGAAGTATTGCTAGCGCTCAGCGTCCCCTTGATAATATATCTCTAGGGAGTTTCGAATGTTCCTTCTGTAAAAGCAATTAGACTCACACCAGATGACAAATTTTTAATCATGGCTTCCGACGGCCTTTGGGACGTTATTGAAGACAAGGTAATCAATGATTTCTTCACCAATCGGCTTATTTCTGCGAATAGGCTGCTGTTGATATCGCAAAACAAGGCAAAAACGCTCAAGAAATGGCAAAAAAGCTCCTTAGGTACGCAATAGATAACGACTCCAAAGATAATGTGAGCGTGATGATTTTAAAATTGAATTAAACGCCCTGCATGTTCGCTTAGGCAGTATTAACAAAAAACTTCCTGATTTCATATTCTTAAAAAATTCTCAGACAATGTTTCATCACTTAGCAATCTTGAATATAAATATTTCAGAGATAAAAATTGGACCAGGATTGTTTTTTATTAACTTGGAACTACTGAACTACCGAAAGTGATAGAGTCCTACCACCATGAATCTAAAGTACTGCGTTAATTCAATCAAGACGATGCGCTGCTACGTCTGCTTTCTGATGCTGCAGCTGATCGTTTCGGTGTTGCTGATTGTTTGGGTAACTGTTCTCGCATAATTCAATATTCAAATTTATTTTAGATTTGCGTGCAAGAATTCCGCGTCAGGTGACAAATCTCAGCTTAAGTTATCTTAAAGGAAATCATAGTGTCAACTCCACTCTCGATGAAATCGCTTTGATGGCAGAAACAGTTCTATTGATTATGATAACCGTAGAGATCGTGCTCAGGATCATCGCCGAGAAAAGAGTAAGCAGGCTCTTCATCACCTTCAGTCATCTTCATCGCAGGTGTACTTCCAAAATTTCTGGAACGTGGTTGATTTCTGTCTTCTCATCGCAGTGATAGTGCTATACATCAGTTTTGCTGCAGAGGAGTTTGGCAGGTAATTTCAGCAAATTAATGCTCGCGTTTATTCTCGCAGGCAAGATGATGATACCACGGAATACCTGCCGACCGTTGTGCTTTCATCGAGATATATTTTGCAAATAATCAGAGTGTCTATTATGCTGAAACAGTACTTTTCCTGCGCTTTTCGACACAGTGCCTTAATATCGCTATTTCGTCGCATAGGAACCGAACACTAAAGAAAACGAGGACGTTTGATTTCAAATATAACACAGATGATGAGGAAGTAATTATTGATGTCTATTTCGCAGCTCAGTGTTTTTTTATAAAGGCGGATTATACAACCAAACGTTCATTGGCAGCGAGAAAATTAAAGGATAATTTGTTAAGCGAAGAAGACAACTAATACTTTATACCATCATTGTTGTATTTTTCTTTTCCATTATGTTGGACCACTGCTGTATATTCTACTTCAGTTTGAAATATATGGCTTTTGGCGAATTTACCTCAGAATATTTACGAAATTCTGCTTTTCTGAAATGAGGGTTTTTCAGATGTTCGCGCGATTATCGACCTAATGGAGGAGCGATAAAATTAGAGTGCTTTCAATAGATTCTTACGAATAATTAATTTATTTGAATCAGATGAGAACTCAATTAAGCTTACCTACTATCGCTCTTTTTGTGCTCTTTCTCAGCGGCTTGGCTGGTGACCAGTTCCGACTTATCCACAGAGAGATCCACGCACCCAACTCCTGCTCCAGCTCAGGCGCCGCGTCTTGCTTTTACTCGCATCGTCTGCTTTCTCAGTACGATGCTCCCGAGAGCAATCTAACAGTGGCGCTCCGAGGAAGTACGGATTTGGGGTATTATTTCGCCAGGGTATTCGTGGGCACCCCGCCTCAAATGCAGACGGTTATCGTGGATACTGGAAGCAGCGTTACAGCAATTCCTTGCAAGCGTAAATTATCTAAAACCGCCTTTTGCTGATTTCGCGCCTATGCTGATAGACTGCGTTAACTGTGGAAAATCGCATTCAGATCCTTACTACAACCCTGAGAGGTCGAACACGTCTTCGAACCTCATGTGCTCTGATAAGACCGGCAATTTCGGTTGTAATAAATGCGAAGACGACAAATGCCAATTTTCGGTGGTAAAGCGAGAATATGTTTTCAAGTTAATGAAGCCATGAATTAGAGTTATACAGAGGGAAGCTCGCTGCATGGAGAATATATGAAAGACCAAATCGCTTTCGGCAATCATTTCGAAGAGTTGTTCAAATCTGAGAAGCAAAATAATGATACGTCAGCGCTGTTAGAAAAATACCATGAAGATAAAGCTAGTGCTGTCTTCGGATGTACTTCCAGGTATTGAGCTCCTTTTGCGTTAGCTTATCGTGTTAAAGCGAGACTGGGTTGTTCTATACTCAAGAGGCAGATGGGATTCTCGGTTTAGGCACTAAAACTAATAGTATTCCTTTATTACTTGAATTCAGAGGCTGACCGCATTATGTTAAGGCACGAAGCATCCGCCCAATTTTGTCGATTCGTTGGCTCATTCCGGCAAGATCCCCAGCAATTCCTATACGTTATGTCTGGCTGATGAAGGCGGTTATATGACACTTGGTGGCGTGAACTCCCAGCAACATTATCAGAACGCAAAAATGAGATATATTCCATTTTTGCCTGGCGAACAATACTTCATTGAGCTTGCAGGCATCTCTGTAATGATTCTTTTTTCTCACGGATTTCTTAAATAATGATTTCTTAGATGGCTGGTGTGAGTCTCAAATTCTCGCCTGAAGAGCTGGATCTTCCTCGAGGAGTTTTCTTTGACTCTGGAACCACAATGACTCATATGCCGCCTCACATCCGAAAGAGAATGATGCAGTATTTAGATGAGTACTGCTCTGCATGTCGCCGTGGATGCGGAGCTCATCGCAAGGTCCGAACGTGCTATCGAAGAGATAAAAAAGCGTGGCCTGAGCTGAAGGATTTCTTTAACACTTTCCCTGATTTCCAGTTCCAATTCAGCTCCCAGGTATATACTTGGAAACCAGAAGACTATCTCTATAGACAGTCATCGGATGGAGAAGAATACTGTCTCTCTGTCTTTGACTACCCGTAATTAACTCACCTCTTTTCTGAATTAAATATCTCTCATTTACGTAGGGATCGGATAATACTCGGGGCTTCTTTCATGAGAAACCACGATATACTTTTCGATAAAACACATCGAATGATCGGTTTTGTCGAATCTGACTGCGCTGGATTTGCTGGAGTTCAAAACTCTACATATCAGAAGAAAGAGCTGCATGTGAAGCCCCCGCGCTGCTTGGGCTCCGCTCGCGAAATGGAGGAATTTATTACAACTGTTCAAACTTCGCATCTGTTCGGAGATTATCACGGTAACTTTATATGGTTCTATATAAACAGATGGACTTACTCATATCCCTTTAGATTCTATTCTAGTAGCAGCTGCTCTTGCTGTTAGCACACTAGCTTTCTATGCAATGCTTCGGTTTAGACGCCGTAGGACCTGCAATACCCTTCTTGAGATGAGCGAAGCCCGCAATTTGAAAAAAATGTAAGCTTAAAGCAAAAAATTTCGTGTATCTAACAAACACATCTCAAGTGTCTCTAATAGAGGCTCGTTCAGCGAAATACCCATCGAGACTCCAAAAAACGAAGCAAACAGCGAGTTAGTGAATTTCCCGAAGCCTGAGAAGGTGATTGACCCCTCAGTACCCAAAGGGAAGGTGGAGGTTGATATGAAGGTCAATAATTCCCAGTAAACACCTGCATACCCTGAAGATCATCACGCTCTCAAATGTACATGAAACTGGGTAATTTATCTGTAACCAGCAAATCCTCAAATTTACGTTGAGAAACTGCTTTTGAAGGGTACGACTTCTCTTTGGAACCTACTTTATTTCAAAAAGAAAAAAATATTTATGTCAACAAAATTAATCTACATATATTGATTGTTATGCAAGTTATTCTCCGAATTTTGCTAAATGGACAATTTTATTTTTGAATAAATCTCAACATCTAAATACCTCATTCATGCAAACCTCCACTAATCTCTGAGTTTGCCTTTTTCATTCTATTTAGTAGATTAGATTGAATAAAGTTCTTGTCGATCGGTTTGAATAGTTTTGCGGCTAATTGAACAGCACCTCTAACCCAACTCCTCTCATCATCATCTTAATACCAAATGCATTGGTTTTGTTTTGGCTTTAATGATGAGGAGAAAATGCCTTTAGAGACACAACTCAAGATATTTAACTGACATAAATTAATTAGCCTGCCAAATAAAAAAATTTAAGCAATAGTCTTGCGCACAAACAACTGCCAGCACAATAGTATGTCAGAAAGAAGAGGACCTTATGTCGTTAGTAATATCCTGGGTTACACTCTAAATTAATTCCTTTCTTCCTAACAAGTTGAGCCGCGAGTCGTCGGAAGACCTTCAGCATCTCGAAACGAACAACCGTCAATGTAAATCTCTGATAAAAACCCCGTTACGATCTTTCGCAAGGTTCGATTTGCTAACTTGGAATGAAGATGATGACGACTTCAGGAATTATAAAACCAACGACAAAGAGCTGCTAAATAGCAGCGGGTTTGCTAGATGGTCGCTTAGGATACAGCGAAGTGGCAGCAAATGGGTGACTGAGTCCCTTGATCAGTACCGCGATTTTCGCGTTAACAAAAACAAAGAAATTGCAATAAGTATACCTCAAAGCTTCCCTTACAACCCTAAGCCTAATACAAATTCAATCATCATAAGACCTAGAAGATGAACCTAAAGTCCATTTGGAGGATAGGCCTAACACCCGATCACCTGTCAAAACTGATAAGAAAGGGAAAGCAAAATTTGACAATGAAGTACATCTCTCTCTTTACATAATCAATTACGTTAACCGTTTAGCGTTCGGAACATAATAAACTTGATATGACAAATGTTGATTTGTCACCGCCTCAAAAGCAGGACTTTAGCGCCGTGAAGAGTCGGCTTTACTCTTCTGTAGATAAAAAATCTTCTCGGCCGAAAAGCGCAGAGCCAGTGACTGACCCAAAGAAAATCAAACAGATCAAAAAGAGAATTCAAGTACAGCGTCTTATTTGTTTGTGAGCTGATGACGAGTTATTTCATACTTTGCAGGATTTTAAGCTAGGATCAAGAATGCTGCCTAATACCTCAATGCAGACTTACTTTGGAAAGCCGCCCTTCGAAGCGTACGGCTACGGAAACACAACGTCGGTGGATGGCTGCACATTCTACGGAAATCATATGAAAACGTTCAACTTGAATCCTCACAAAGGAGCAAATCGTCCGCGATACAAGCAAGTCCATCCTCATGCCGAGCTGTTTTCGCAATTATACCCTGTGAAAGCAGCCGTTCTCCCACGACACCTTTCAGAGGCACCTTTAGAAGTAACAATCCCAGTGATATCATGAGATCTGAAACATTTGGTTTTTCAATAGAGATCAACAGGCGAAGTGGTTGATGAAGGGAAGAAACTTACGCCTGATGAGTTTACCGAAGATTGCAATATAGGTGTTCAGTCAACCAATACAATGAAATGCTCATATCTTTATTAGATATACCAAAGCCGAATCTCTTGAAATCAGGTTTATTTGCTCCTGATGAAGATGTTCCAAGCCCATCGCCCAAGAAGAAGAAAGAGTATCAATAAAAGAAAACTATTCGTCTTGCTAACTATATTAATAAAAAAAAAGGATTGGTCCCTCTGATGTGGTTAAAAACCTCGCAAAGCTGATCAGGGACACTGGCACTCTCCGCACGCAGATGTCCACAAAAAGAAGTTCGCGATTGCAGTCAGAAATCGATTTCTCTGGTACTTTTGGCCGACCTCAATCCGCTCCCAAGAAGCAACTTACTTTTGGTACTGATGAAAAGCTGAAGGGGAGAGTGTCTATCACTGCTGAGAATAATAAAAACAATGTTTACAAGACGCCTCAGAAAGCGTCTCGCAACGAACACGATGTAATAATGACTTTAGCAGTGTAGGGAAAAATTTAATGTTTGCTAATATTTAGATTTCTACCGACATAAGTGGAAACAAGTCGATGCTAAATAGGACGGTCCATGAATCTTCGACGGTGAGCCACTCGAAAGAAGTATCAAGGAAAAGCAGTATTTCAGAAACTGCCTCAAAAGCCGAGAATAAACGCTCTATACTGAGACAATCAAAGGGCTTTGATGAATTTAAGCGCTAATGCGTTTTCTCATCAAACAAGCTTCTTATAATAATGCTTTCATTGAAATTTTGCTTGTCTAATAATTTCAGAGTATTCATGCATAAAATTTTTCACCTTTTCACAATCAAATCGAGAAATACACACGAATTATCATAATATTTTCAATTAAATGACTATGGAAAACTTTAGAGCTTTGCCTTGGTTAAATTCATAACTACTTGGACGAAGCTCTAATCATCATCATCTGCCCTTTTTTCAATATTTTTTGAAATTTCTCAATAAGAGTGATAAACGAATTTCAAGTCATTAAGGGTATGCTAAAAATGAGATCTTTTGTTGGCATAAATGGCAAAGGAGCATACGATATTACTTCAAAACACGCACTGATATGAATGAAACGATACACTACGACGACTATATGATTTTCTTCTTCTTGAAAAACATTTTCATGAATCTCGTCTGAGCAAAGGCAGTGCCGATGCATACAACAATACTAATAAAACTGAAGAACTTCACAAGGAACGAGATCTGATCGGCTTCTTCGATTTTATCTCCAGATTTTCTCACAATAAAACTCAAATTCATTTGAATGGACTTCAGCATTCTGTGCCATCGTTTGATCAAACGCTCAAGCTCTTTGACATCATCCTTCTTAAACATCTCTGCATCTTTATCAACGATCTGTGAACCCAACTTCACGTCGATAGTGTAGGTACCTCTTTGCTGTCCTGTATGGAACATGCAGAGGTTGAAAACGCCGTCTTTCTTCATGGTTATGTCGAAAAAGAACTCTGGTTTGTTTTCCATAAACAGGATTTCTTCTCCGGATTCGTCAGAGATTCTCAATTGACTATACACGTTTGGATTATCAGGTGAGGTCTCCAATGTGATGTTTCCTTGGACTCGTAGTCCGGTGGTCACTTGCTCTCCAAAACATGAAACGTCGCCTGAGTTGATTGTGAGACTGAATGGGTCGGCTCGCGAAACTGAGAGCAGACTCAAGGAAAGGAGTGCACAAATGAGGAATGAATTTTTCATTTCAAACTTAGATTAAATTAAGATACGTGTAGTACGTGTATTTAAATAGCTCATAGAAAGAAGGCTCATTCGATGAAATTTTCTATTTCGTAGAGAAATGTTGATATAATGAAGAAATATAGGGTTGTACTTCTTATGTAAGCTTCCAAAACAAAACCAAAAAAAAAAACAGATCGAATCACTAAAACCCCCTTTCATGTGCGAATCTCACTCACACATTCTATTGAAATTTTCTAATCAAAAAAAAAAACTAAAGAAAATCTCGAGCGTTATTTCGCTCATTATAAAAGGCTGGATTGTTTTCTTTCCTTATAGCTACATGAACCCTGAAGAAGTGAAGTGGGGACATTAATATAATATGTATAAACATGTCAAAGACTGGTCTTTTTTACAAAGCTCCGTTTTAGCAATAGATTATCAACTTTTTCTTCAATATCTGAAAGTATTCAAAATCTGTCCAATGACATCCATTTTTTTGTCATCAGATAAGTACAGAGATCGGATTCGCGAAATCTGATCAATTAACAAATAAATAAAGCCAAATCCAATTTTATCATATTGAAAAAATAACTAAATCATCAGAAATATATCACTATGTTTGACGAAATTTTCGGAGGAGAACCCGATCCCTATGACGCGAAACCCACCGTCTCACAGCCATTTCACAGAAAAATGAAAAATTGCGCTGAAGAACTTCGCACTCCTCAACAAAAGCGCAACCCTGCCACCTTTGTTGGTCTTCAGAACCAAGGTGCTACATGCTATCTTAACTCTTTGCTCCAATGCCTCTACATGCTCCCAGAATTCAGAAACACCATTCTCCGCTTGCCTCTCTGCGAGGACAAGGACCCTAAAAAGCCTTCTAAGTTCGTTCAGCCTGAATTTTTCCCATTCACTTTCGCAATGCAGAAGCTCTTTGCTGAAATGCATTCCCTTGACGTCGATGACACTCCCACTACTGAATTAACTGACGCTTTCGGCTGGAAAGGCAGCCAGATGTTGCATCAGCACGACATCCAAGAGGCATTCAGGATTATCTTTGATGAACTGTGCCTTGCCTTGTTGGATAACGAATTCGGCAACACCCTCACGAGGAATTTCCGTGGTACGTCCATAGACTATTTAGAATGTCTTTCCTGCGGGTACGTTCGAGAGAGGGAGACCTCCTTTGTCGATCTATTGCTGCAAGTGAAGGGATTTCAGAGCGTTGAAGAGAGCTTGATGAACATGACAGTATTGGAGAAGTTGGAAGGAAGCAATCAGTATCACTGCGGAAACTGCAATCAAAAGGTGGATGCTTACAAAGGGAATAAAATCAGAAAGTTCCCTCCAATCTTGATGCTTTCGTTGAATCGCTACGAATACGATTATAACACTTTCCAGCGAAAGAAGATCAACGACAGATTCACCTTCAACGTTGAATTGGACGTTTCCATGTACACTGATAAGCCGGACAGCTTCGCCAGCGAAGATGAGAAGATTTATGAGCTCTGCGCGGTGTTGATCCACGGAGGAGATGCGTTCAGAGGGCATTATCACGCGTATGTCAGAGATATTCTTCACGAAGGTGATTGGCCTGGCATCATGGCAGAAAAAGCTCAAAAAGAGGCAGAAATCCAAGCGAAAATCAAGGCCGATAAGGCAGCAGAACAGGCAAAGGAAGAGAAAAAGACCACTGATGAAAAGAAAGCTACGGAAGCAGAGAAAAACGGCACGACCGATGCGAATAAAGAGCAGCAAACTGACCAAAAGCCGGCGACCAATGGAGAGAAGAAGGAGAATGCAGGCGAGAAAAAAGGAGATGAAACCAGCGAAAAGAAAGAAGATGTTACAACCGAGAAGAAAGAAGGCAAAGGCGGCAAGAAAGGCCAAAAAGAAAAGAAGAAAGGGAAAGAAGGCCAGCAGGAAAACAAAAAGAAAGAGAAAGGAGGAGGCAAAAAAGACAAGGGGAAAAAAGAAGGCAATACTAATGACGAGCAAGCTCGTCAGGCTGAGGAAGCACAGTATGACGGAGCTGATTTCCCATTCGCGTTCAACAACGTTGATCTCGGAATGAACTGGTTTGATTTCAATGATCGATCCGTGACCGCCATCCCAATGAACCGACTTCAAAAACAATTCGGAGGTTCTCGTGAAAGTGCATACATTCTCATCTATCGCCAGAGAGCGCTAAACAAAGGCCCTGATTGCAAGAAAGTCGACATTCCTGAATACCTAAAAGAAGAAATCGCGAAAAGAAACCAAGAGTTTGAAGTCCAGCGTGCGATTTACCGAGAGGCTTCAAGACATATTGTCGTGCGCTATTTCGATATCTCTAACATTAATTTCTCGAATAAAATATTCAAAGAAGGCTTTGACCCAGCTACCACCTGCAAGGAAGTCAAAATCAGCCTTGACTCAAAGGCTGAGAACTTGCTTGAGGAAATCGCAAAGAGTATGGGGTATAAGGCCGATGAGGTCATCCTGGTCGAAACGGTGGAACTTGGAAACCAGCACTTGCACTTCAAGAGGCAGATAACCCCAGAAGTGAAGGGTGTTCAAGTCGAAGATCTCGAGGTCTACCACCTAACCACCTTCGCAGTGTTCCCGAGCTCTAAAGACGCTAACTACCAAGATATCGCGAATACTATCAGCCCAGATCATACACCGATCCGAGTCAATGTCCGATACAATGGACAGGAAACTCGAATTCTCGTCTTCCAAAACGACTTATACAAGGACTTGAAAAAGAAATTCCAAGAGATCACTGGCATCCCCGTTGAGAGTCAATACGTGGAACTCATGACGGATTTCGGCAAGGAATTCATTACAAAAGAAAAAGAGAGCGAGGATAAGAGGCTGTATGCGTTGAACGTGTACGACAATTCTGACTTTTTTGTAAGTGTCATCGAAGACGTTCAAAAGCAGCAAGAAGACCAGCAGAAGACGAAAAATTCAGACGTCAATGTCTCAGGCGATGAGGTGTCAGTCCTCGTTGAGAGCGACGACCGAAACGGCGTGCAAAAGTATTTCGTTAAACTCGACTGGACGCTTCAGCAACTTCTCGACTACCTGAAAATGAAGCTCGATATAAGTCCTGAAAGCCAACGCCGTCTCAGAAAGCTGCTCGACAAATCTCTCTTCTTTGCTGAGGAGCTGCAATTCCCGCTCTCTGCTTTGAATTTCCAGGACGGCGGAATTCGCCTCAGGTTAGAATATGGTAAATTCCCTGATACAGGAAACATTATCGTCAGAGTCAAAAACGAATCGAAGTTCAAAAAAGAAGGTAAACCAGACGAGGAAGATTTCATTTGCACTCCTCAGGACCAAGTTGCCGATTTGAAAAAGAAAGTCTGCGAGTTTTTCGATCTTGACCCTACTGCCCATAAATTCTACACGACTGATTGGCTCGGCGACCCAACCTCAACCCTTGAAAAGGAAAATTTGTCTATTGACGCTTGCAAAATCAAGATGTCAGATGTTCTTATCCTCCGTGATAAAGACAGCCCAATTCTCAAAGAGCTGCTAACTCTGGAGGTTTACCACACTCTTACAGGAATCCCACCAGACTCTGATAAGGACTTTGAGATAGTCGATAAGCTTCAGATCAGAGAGGAACACACACTCGAGAACCTCAAGCTGCGATTGCTTGAGCTCCCAATCTTCGCGTCCTACGGCAACGTCGAGCTCGCGCAGATTCGGGTCAGAGAGCTGGTTGTTGACAGCTATTTTGGAGTTATTTTTGGCAAGATTCTGAGAGACGATAAGAAGCAGATGAAGAAATTCAATTTGAATAAGAGCCTCAAAATCGTCGTGCAGGTCCTGGAAAAGCCTGAGGTGCTCGAAGACTCAAAGATAGTGCTGTTAGTAAGGAAAAGGGACGTAGATGAGAAGAAATACGGTGAAGCCGTTGAATTGGTCTTCAATGCTGGAACGACGCCTCAAATCAATGATCTTAAGCAAGCTATCATCGATTTGCAAAAGCTCGAGGTTGACGTCGATAAGATTGACCTCGCGAAGCGCTTCCCTCAGCGATTCGAGTGGTTTTTCCTCACGCCTGAACTCGTAAAGGCCAAAAACCAGCCGAAGAAAGGCTCGAAGGGAGGAAAGCAAGAGGAGACTGAGAATAAGATCAATTTGAGAAAAGCTCCATTTCTTCTCACTGATGGCGACGAAATCGGCTATAGACTTGTTGCGGAACTAGGTGAGAAAAAGGATGACTTCCAAACCAAGGAAGATGCTGTCAATAAGAAGAGATATAACGAAAATAAATCTCGACGCAAGAAGAGCCCTGCTTATCAGGATGATAATGTTGGATTTACCATAGTGAGAGCACAGGTGAACCCTGGCAACCAATAATAAGAGTAAGAGAGTTGCTTAGAGTGCATATTAATCCGTGTTTAATGGTAAAACGCTGAGAATTTCGTCTGAATTTGCTCTATGATACAGTTCGAGAGTATTAATAGAATCGTAAAAGTTAATAAAATCAAACTCAAAACAAAAAATGTGTTTAATAGTTGCTGCCTTGATAGACTTTCATGGAATCAGGGCGCCTTATGTCGCTTCTGTGCCCTTTTTGTGTCCGTAAGGTGGCAACAACAAATTAAATTTTCAATAAAATCAGTCGTATTAACTTAATTAAACAGCTGCATTCTGTTTCAATTCTTCTTTCCAAGCAACGATGTCGTCAACACAAGGTATTCGAAATAGAATTATGGCTATAATCAGTAAAGGTACTAAGGATTCTTCGCATCCGCAGTCGCATCGGTCACAGCAAAATCAGGGAGCCTCAAATCAAGTCTCTCGATTGGATGATGGACTAGAAAAAGTGATTATCAGATAGCTACTGAAGAGATAATGATGATATCCTCTGAATAAATAGGAAAAGATGGAGCTAGCGATTCAAATCGGCATTGATTATGAGAATGAGAAGCAAAAGTTTGCTTGGTTTCTTGATCAGGTAGAGCAAATCGAATAGAATGAGCATTAATGACTGTTTCTTAGGTTGTGCATTTAGAATTACCTCCTGGCTGGGAAAGGGAAGAGGACCCAGATGGAAGAACTGTATATTTCAACGAGTCTGAGAATATAACGACCATGAAGCACCCTCTCGTGAACAAATTCAGATCTATCTTCAGCGAAATTCTGCAGTAACGGAATAATTTCGGTGCAAAACATGATTGAATATCTGAAATAGATCAGAGGATGCTGGGCGATACGCTGCAGAAATTTTCTTAAAAGAGTACAAGGAGAAAATGAAAGCTTTGGGCCTTGATCGAAAGGAAGAGAAAAAGCGAGGGAAACGAGCCCCACAAGGAGGTGCTGCAGCCCAAAGAGGTACGATGTTACCTTTGAGATACCTTCCTTACATACTAATACCTTTCTTCTAGCCAATACTAAGCCTGGAGCAAATGAAACAGTGGCATTAGTAGAAGAAGGAAAAGCCAAGGAACGTTATGATAAATTAAAGGAGATGCTCAACAAGGGCAAAGTCCATCACACACAAGTCGCAAACGAAGTCGACAATATCCAGCTAACTGAGAAAATTTTAAATGAATACCGAAAAATCTATCGCAGTCAATATGGAGCACACCTTGCAAAAGTCCCACCGTACCTTGAATCCTCAGATGAATACATGCAGGTATGTTTTAAGAAGAAATAAATCTGAACTCTTATGAACTTTTTGTCACTTTCAGTGCGATCCCAACGAAATGATGAACGCAGCGAAAATTTTCGGCGTCTCTCCAAGCGAAGCAGCATTATTCTGGGCATTACGCGTGTATGCATCAATGCCATTGCCTGAGCTCTGGGTGAAAAATTTCGACCCTGAAAAACGCGTCCAACTGTACGTGGACCTTCAGACAGGCGCGAAGTTGACAGTTCATCCCTGCTTCCTTTGGGTCAAGGATATTATCTCCTACTTGAGGGAACTATTAAAGAAAGACCCCTCCAAAGCATTTGGCACGTCCTCTCGAATGATTTTTCAGGATTCTCTAGAGAGAAAATTCGAGATAGATATTGCAGCGCTGTTGCGGCAGGAAACAGAAGGCGCGAAAACTAATATCAACCCAAACTTGCTTGCCCAAAAGACCGAACTAATAATCGAAGAAGGGAAAACTAAAAAAAGAGAAGCGAATCCAAGTAAGCATTGTGGCAGGTTTAATATGTTGATTACATGCATTTTGCTATAGATTTCAGAGACGCACATTTCCTTGAGCTCGCGGCTCAACTCAAAATTGATATAAACAAAGAAGTGCATTTAATGAGTATATATTATTGCTTTCTAAAGGACATACTAATACCCGCTTATTTTTCTACCCTAGTGTCTATCGAGGATTTTATTAGAAGTCGAGAGAAAGATGAAAAGTGGTTTTTCCGTCAAACAGCCGACGGACAGTCATTTTGGGTGAACCACGAGCATAAAACAGCCGTGAAAGAGTACCCTCATCTGGACGAGCTAAAGAAGTATATCGAGGAGGCCCGTAAAAGGTTTAAGAAAGAGCAAATTTCAAAGTATAAAAAGGACGGCACGCTCATCAAAACGCTCTTCCGTAAATACACAGAAGAAACAGCAATGCGTATCCTTATGCAGGAAGCAAAGAATTTCGTTGAGTTTTACGTCGCGAACAAGGACGCCCTCAAAGGAGAAACGGCTGCTGTATTTAAAGCACTATTAGCTTTGATTTCATTAAATGCATTATCCTATAGGCTGAGAAAAAAGGGTACAATCTAGCCAAGCTAACCAAACTGATTGGAGGCCAAATCTCAAAAAATGATCTCTTGGATATCCTATTTTACTGCCCGTTTAACTTCGCGACCGGCTCCAGTGACTTCCCATTTGAAGGCGATTCGCGTCTCCTTAAGAAATTCCGCCTGATGAGCCGGAATAAAAAACCTGGCGAAGAGAACGAGGACGGCGCGGAGTCAGATGGCTCGGATATAACAACCGAATCAGCTAAAGAACGAAGAGCTAAAATCAAGATTCCGAATAAGCTGATCAACGTTTTGAATGAAATGCAGGCCAAGAGCGAGGAGCTCCTTAAGCAAGTCGACATAAGAGAATTTCTCAAGCCGACCTTCGATTTTGAACAACGATACGATGAGGAAATCATTGATGACTTGGATTATGATAAAATGATAGAAGACGCTGAGGCGAGGACTGGAATACGCAAAGATAAGCAGATGCTTAATGACCATAAAGGAAAGAAAGGTACGAAACTCGTGGTGAAGAAAGGCGGGAAAGGCGCCATGAACCAGAATAAGCCAGGCGAAGGTGGTAACTTTTCAGCGGGAACTGTAGGCATGAATGATTTCAGACAAAAGGCTGTTGCTGCGCTTGGACTGAAATACACGAATTCGACGTCTAAGAAAGGTAGTAAGGGCAATTTGGTAGCATTCGTGGAAGGGATAGAGAAAAAGGAAGAGGTTCCGCTCACGGAAGAAGAGATAGAAAAGAAAAAACAGGAGGAAGCGAGGGCCGCTCAATTAGCCGCGTTTCAAAAGGGTTTTCAGCAGAGTTTGAAGGAGTATTTGGGTGGAGGTGTGAGAATGGGAAACAAGCCCACAAAGGAGTATTTGCTTGATAGGTTGCGGGAGGCGAAGGCGGAACCCATCGGCAAATGGGACACGCAGTCAAACTCTCAGAAAACGGGAGGAAAAGCATTGAATCGATCTGAATCGCATGGAGGTTTGCGGCGTTCAGCAAACAAAAAATCGGCCTTGAAAAAACAAGATAGTAGTAAAAAATCAAGCAGCCAATCTGATTCAAACACGTCGGATGATTCTGAAGAGGAAAATGATTCCAGCGACGACGATGATGACGAGGAAGAGGACGAGGAACTCGACCCTGAAAAGTTAAAAGATGCTATCCAAGACGAGGATCTCGTATTCGAAACACGCGAGATCACTGAAATTGAAGAAATCATTGACGAGAGTGGCCAAGTTCAAAAAATCACGAAGAGAGTCGTTAAAAAAATTCCGGTTTTAAAGAAAAGACAAAGAGAAATAGCAACCCAAACCGGAGAGACCGAGCCATCAAGGAGCGGCAAAAAGAAGAAAACTAAGAAAGTCCTCGAGCAAGTCGAAGTCTACGAAGAGGTTGAGGTTACAGGTCCTAATGGCGAGAAAATAAAAAAATTAGTGCCGGTGATAAAAACCATAGTCAAGGAGGTTGAGAGAAAGCCGAAAGGAAACAAAAAACGAAAAAATAAAAAGCTGAAAAGAGTGAGAGTGGACTCCGTGGATGCCATCTACGAAACGGAAGAACCTTCCACAGGGAGGTCTTCGCTGAAAAATTTCATTCTTTACCAAGAGGGTGGAAAGCCCGTAAAAATCAAAAGGAAGAAAAAGAAGAAAATACTAGGCGAAGGAGAAAATTATGAAGCAAATGAGAATTCGATCAGCTTGTATGATATGTTAGCTAACGCCAACATGTTTGAACTGGACAGTAAATGACTATGTGATGCAGATATGTTATAATACTCTCTTTTTTTTTACCAAAACAGGAGAAATCAATGCTCAGGAGTTGAAGGTGATTGAGAATTTGAGATCCAGAAAAAGGAATTATAAAATGAAAAAGAAGCGTGAAATAACTGAACCATATGAGGTAAATAATCTATCACAGTACTGCTGAAACTAATAATCCATTTGTTTTAATAGAGAAAGGCCCATTCGGATGAAGAAGGCGATTTTCCATTGAACAATATGGTAATCCCCTCAACCCTTCACAATTCTCATAAAATATCCTCCCACTACCTGCTATAGGTCGCTGATTATTTGCAAGTTCAGGTCTATTCGCCAGAATCTCGCAG
>ENA-UOUE01000534-UOUE01000534.1-compost-metagenome-genome-assembly--contig:-NODE-534-length-30117-cov-13.279228_pt1 | contig 30117 bp, 25 predicted proteins | sample MGYA00238146_ERZ747223 | MGnify/ENA primary metagenome ERZ747223 (study PRJEB28781, sample SAMN06268865) | compost metagenome | isolation source: single cell | place: USA: California, Emeryville, Joint...
CGAATGCAGTTTCTACTACGAGAAAGTAACTGATTAATATAACGGTTTTGTCAAGTCATACTCTATTGAACTCGTAAAAATTTAGTATTATGCTGATCTTAATACCTTTTTTTTTTTGTGAAGGATAAAATGGATCTCGCATTCAACCACCACGAAGCAACTCTTGCAAGCGCTATGAAGGAAACAATCACGAAATTTTTGAACTTAGCAAGCTCCAGCACGAACGACTTGCAAAAAGATATTGAAAAAATCCTGAAAGTACAACGTTTGCCGACCTGAATTGCTTGAATGGTTTTTTTTTTCTTAAGACGGCGCAGCAGGTTCACAGCCTACCAGACCTAGTTAATACTACTCAGGATAACAGATCATCTTCAGTAAGTATTAATAAAATTTTGTCCAAAGAAATAATTTGTAAAGGAGTATCATGCGCCTGCTGTATTTGAGGAATACTCAAGCTTTTTGAGGCAAGTGCTCGATAACAAACATGTCAAACAAATGAACAATAAGCAAGGATGTAAATCTCGTCCAAATGAACATCGATAAAACTATCTATTGTTTCTCAGGGAATGATCCTGTTCGAGCTTATTTGGTTGAGCTAATTCCTTCCTCGTCGTCCGTCGCTAACGAGTCAGTTTTGGAAGTATCATCTTTCATCGTCAACTCGCCCTAAATACTCATTCCCTGGAAGAAAATAGAAGATGAGTCATTTCGCACGAAGGCAAAGGAAGTAATGACGCTTCAGCATCGAGGATGGCTTGGGGAAGAAATTAGCACTGAAGAATTTGAAAAGGTTCAGCTGAAAGGCAGTTTCCCTTCCTTACACAAAATTTCAACTAGTTCGAAGAGCTTATCAAAGAAGTGGAGGTCAGAAAAGTATGGATGTACACAGTTCAATACTACCGCGTAGCTGGGCGTTTTGAAACGAGTATAAAGGGTTATGAGAATATTGCTCAGTTCATGAATACAGTTTTAGACCGAGTAATTTTTATTGACTTTACAATTATATTAAGCTATCTCTTTTTTTCTCAAAGTGCTTGATTGAAAACGATCCTTGCATTGCGAAAAAAATTATGATGATGGCCTTCACGCTCTACCGAAAAGAGGGAACAAGCAAAATTGCTCCTGATGATAAGGTGTATCTTCATCAAGCAATCGAAGGCCATCGAATATGGCGTCGAGCAGATTTCTGGGAGAGCGCAATATTGATTACTGCTTACGAGGAATTGGATAACCAAAGAGTGACTGTGAAGGAAAAAAACGATGCGGATGTTGGCGATGAAGATTCGAACAGAATTACAATTCTTATCTTCGGACAGCTGACTTCATTTGCTCACAGCATGCTGATGTTCAATGTTAAAGGGGAACATGTGAAGGCTCTGATAAGCAAATTTTCTAAATTTTTCTCTCTTTCAGAAGAAAACACAAAGCAATTTAGCGTATATCTACTTCAGTTGATTTCGCTCTAATAATTTGCAAATCTGTTATTCAGAAAATGGTTGATAAATATCTATCAGAAGAAGCTGAACGAAGAAAAGCAGGCCAGATGCAACAGTCTTGTGATCAGCATTCCAAAGAATCAGTTAAGCAAATGCAATGTTTTAAAAAAAAACTTATCTTCTTGGGTTAGGCTCAGGAGTTAATAAGTCCAGGCAAGGAACCTATGAAGACTCCTTCCAAAATAAAGAAGCAGAAATCATTGGACACCGGAGGTGGATTAATAGATGGAGCTAATGCTGAGACCGCAAGTGTTAGAGCATTCCGCTCGCGATATTTTACTTTCTCTGGCGGGTTCATAAAAATGTTTGATAGCGGTCGAAAGAATAAATCATAACTAATTTTGCAAGGAAACTTGTGAATTTTTTGGGTTTTTATACCAGTAACAACTACATATGAATGCCATTTTTATGCGCTTACTTACTTAATACTCTGTGTAAAGCACGGCTGACTCAGTTGAGTAGATGAATTCATAAAAAGTTTAAGGACTTTCACTATTCGTTGAAGTCTTCAATACCACCTTTTCCAATTGCGTACATAGCCTTTTGAAAAAATTTGTTATAATCCTTGAAAACAACAAAAGAGATTACCTCCGACTCAGGTAGGCAGGGAGAGTCATATATCTTACAAATTCTAGACTCGCCTCTTCCTTTTCTCAGAGAAAGTCTGTTTTGGAAGAATTTTTTAGAGGTCATTTATAAATTTCCAGTCGAGAGAATATACCTTGTGGTTGAGGCATGAGCCATAATGTTGCCTCCGATAGGTTTCTTAGCATCTCCCATAAACATTGCCGTTCCGTCAACCTGAGCGACGACTTGGTTAGTTATGACGACAGCAACCCCGAACTATAAGTGTATAAGAAAAGAGTATTTATTAAGTCGTGGTTTACTTCATCAGCTATCTTTTGTAGGTTTCTCAGGAATTTGGCAAGATGCATTTGTCTCGCCGACAACTCACCTCTTCCTGAAAAATCGGTTCTGTATAGAGCAGTAGCACTATCTACTATCAACAGAGCGTAGTGGCTCTCTGCCATAAGCGCTGCAGCTTGAATGAGCAGTTTATTCTGCTGATCGCAGTTATAAGCCTTAGCACAAGCAACGTTCTCCAGCACATCTTGTCCATTTAACCCAAATCTTTCTGCGATATCCAACAGTCTCTCAGGTCTGAAGGTACCTTCTGTATCGATGTACATGGCTTTTCCTTCACCACCACCTTTCTCCTTTGGCAGCTTTTCGAAGAATAATCGTCATTAGAGCTCATTTAAGCCGAATATCAATTTACCTGGCAGGTCACACAAAGTGTATGACAAATCTGGGTTTTGCCTGTACGGAACTCTCCGAAAATTTCTGTTAGCGAGCCTGTCTCGAACCCGCCGCCCAGTAATTTATCGAGCTCGGAAGAGCCTGTCGTGAGGTAGATCACTTGCTGCCTCTGTACATAGTATTCTGCTGCAGTTTGGAAGCCCATGGGGCAAAGCTTGGTCGCTAGAAGCGTAGAAAATCATGAGATTGATTGTGAAAGGAATGTAAAATTACCGGCTTCAATAATCTTATCGATCTTTGCTTCGGTCAAACCTTTGATATTAATGAGATTTTTCTTTGGAGTGAAAGCCACGCCTTCCACCGTCTGGAAACCGGCGTCAACCAGCTTTTTGATATCAGCAGCGTTGATACCAGCCTCTTCGAGTTTGTGAATTAGGGTTGGTCCAGAAACTTCGCCCTCATCTTCTTCTTCATTATTTCTTGAAGCGTGCTGCATGTTTTAATCAAAAAGTTCGCAATATCAGATTTTTTTAAAAAAATTTTTTTATAACACACTACATTTTTGAACGTTTAACTGGCTTACTATTATAAATTTTTGGAGGGAAAACATGGAATTTTAAAAATTCATTTCCTTTTTTGATATGCCCATAATTTGTGTGGAAATTACGGTTTGAATTATCGAAAAAAGAGTTTAGTGTTTGTATATTGGTCGATTTTAGAAACAAACACTTAGGAGCTTATAAGAGGGAAAAAAGTAGCACTTCTGATGAAATAATTCGGAAATTTTATATTATGAAAGCATCTCTCTATCAATAACCAGCAACAAAGCAATTATCATATTCATTATCCTAGCAATTTGATAATATAAACTAGCTGATTTCAACGAAATGAATAAAATAAGTTATATCAGTCTTCTTGGAGGCCCATGGGGCAGAGTTTAGTTGCTAAGAGTATTATTATCGCGAATTGAATAGTGAAACAAAATAAATTACCAGCTTCAAGGATCTTGTCGACCTTTGCTTCGGTCAAGCCTTTGATAGTAATGAGATTTTTCTTTGGAGTGAAAGCCACGCCCTCCACCGTCTGGAACCCGGCATCAACTAACTTCTTGATATCTGCTGCATTGATACCAGCCTCTTCGAGTTTAGAGATTAAGATGGGTCAAGAAACGTCGTTATTGGCATCTCCTTCGTCTTTACTTGAGGCGTGCTGCATTGTGATAAAAAAGGCAATTAATTCACACAGGACTAACTTTTTTATAATTTAACTGGCTTCTTCTGAGAAATTGAAGCTATCTCGTCTGAGTCTTCAGTTCGAACTAGTTGAAAGGAAATTTAATCTTAAGCAGCAATGTCTTATTAAACATTTGACCAGACACCGTTTATCTTAAGAGAAAGTTCTTTTGGAGAGTTGCGCATTGTGATAGTACATTTTCGCGCCTTTGTTGTCTATTTAAGAGCCAGCCCGACTTACAAAGAAATCTATGAAACTGCCAACTCAGGTATTATTTTTCAGCTCTTTATAAGGTAATTTTTGGTCCAAATTTTCTTTATTACAAAGTGAAAAATCACAAAAAATTTTGCATTCATTTCACAGCTTGAAAATTTAACTTTCGAGAGCAGGCAAAAGTTGCCTTCTTCCCTTTTCTTCTCCTGATAACTAAGCGAAAAAATATTGCCACAAATAAAAATCGTCTTTTTCACTTCTTGATCTCTCTCTTTTTTGAAAAAAGACTTTCCATTTAAATAGTTTCAATCACGAGAAAATTATTTCGGGCAAGGATTGAATAGGGGGTATACGATGCTTAGAACGTATTCATTTCATATTTTTCTAAAAATTGGCCTGCTTCAGCGACTTGCTTCATAAATTCTGACTGTATGAGAGAAGGAAAAAGAAAAAACTATATTTCAATCTAACGTCGTATACTTCAACATCATTAGATGTATTGGGATGTTATTTGGCTGTGGAATGCAAAAAACAAGACTACTATAAAAACTTGTATACATGCTAGGCAGAGTTAATTAAGCAAATATTTCAAGCCAGAACGAATTGGGGCTGCGCCTGTTTTAATGAAATATCGGCTATTCTAGTAATTGCAATACTGTTCCTACCATATTTGTGCAACTTCATCAAAAATTGTGGATGAATCAGGTACGTATCAAGAAACTCAGCGCGAGATAAACTCGAATTATAATCAAAATGAAATGAAAATAGTGTTTTCTAGTCAAATGAATTGTTAGTTATCTATGCTTCTCTCGGAAACTCCGACAGCTCTTCGGCATATAATGATTCGAAAATTAAAATAGAGTTTCAACACAGACGATATAATTAATATTCCTATGCTATTTATCAATTTTTCGAGCTTAGGCGCTACGAAATAACGGTCGGTATGGAGAAAGAACAGAAAATGAGAATCTACACATTAGTTATGGCTTGTGCGAAAAATTGGTAAACCATAGTAAATTTTTTTTGCAATTTCCAGAAACAGTTTTGCCACCAAATTCAGGGTAAGGCGATGCTGTTTGTGTTTAGGACTTTTGGGAAGATCTCATCATATGCTTTTGCTTTTATTTAGGCAATTTAATTAGGGGTAATTCGTGCATGCTGTACTGACGTGTAAGATAAATTGATTCAAATTTAATCAAAGTGCTTCTAATTTGAAATCGCTTCCAAAAATTATAATAAACGAAAAATCAATCAGTAGGTGGGTTAGAGTCTGTAGTCACTCTTTTCAACAACAGGAAGCAATCAAAAATTATTTCGGTAGACAAAAATGGCAACTCCATCGGATAAAGTTTCTACGTATTAGCAACGCTCTTAACCATCCAATTGATCTTTGGCGTAGGAAGCTTTTTATAGGAGGTTTATCATCACAAACAAAGCAAGGTAAAGAAATTTTGCAAATCCCGGCGTTCTGAATAGGCTTCAATTAGAGGACCTTCTTAACTACTTTTCAACCTATGGCGAAATTACTGATTGTGTTGTAATGTATGATAAAGTTACAGGAAGATCTCGAGGATTTGGATTTGTTACGTTTAAAAACCCTGAATCTGTTGACCAAGCCCTCAGCCAAAAGCATAAAATCAATGATAAAGAGGTAGATTGCACAGTCCACTGCAGAACTTCGAGTCTAATACATTACTTTCAAAAATTACCGCCAATAGTTAGATTGCAATCGAGCAATACCCCGTGCTCACGATGAAGACGGAGGAGGCGATAACGCTTCCAAAAAAACGAAGAAATTGTTTGTTGGAGGACTCCCTCAAGGACTTTCCGAAGAAGAATTCCGAAAGTATTTCGAACAGTTTGGAAAAATTGAAGACTCTGTCATCATGATGGACCGTGAGACTGGCAAATCTAGAGGTAATAAGAGAGTTGATGCCTACACATGTCTAAAATTTTTTTGCTCAAAATAGGATTTGGATTCATTACTTTTGACTCTGAAGAGGCTGTTGAGAAGGTTATTGAACAATACAACGACAACAAGATCGACGGAAAATGGGTAATGCTTATTTCCCTAATATCGTTTCATCCAACTTTGGTTATAGATCGAATGCAAGAAAGCGATGCCAAGAGATGGAAATGATTTCAGAGACTCTGGCAAACGAGGAGGAAAGTTTGATAGAGATGATCGCAGTGGTTCCCGAGGGCATTACCAAGATAAAGACAGGTATGGCGGTGACAGAGGCGGCTACGGAGGTGGAAGAGATCGAAGAGACCGTGACAGAGGCTACGGAGATCATGACCGTGATCGTGGTGGTCGTGGTGACCGCGGAGGTCGCGACAGAGATCGCGATGATCGCAGCCGTGACCGCGGCGGACGTGACAGAGGAGGAGATCGCTACAGAAGCAATGACGACTATAGTGGTGACCGATACGGACAAAAATATCAAGGAGGCGGAGGATATAGTGGCTCAATGGACTCCGGTAGCTACTCGAGACAAGGAGGATCATATCAACAGTAACCAACTTCTAAAATGACCTATTTCTAACATTGATTTGCTTTTTATAGATATGGAGGATCCAGAGATTATGGAGGTAATTTTTCTAAGCTCTAATTAGGCTTATAATGTGCTCCAAGCAGGAGACCGAGGTGGATGGAGCGGCAGTACCGGCTCAAACGTGTATGGAGCTGATGCCGACAAAACTCAATATGGTGGTAACAACAACACTAATTTTAATAATTTATCGACTTGCGTAGGAATGGGCATGCAGCAAGGAGGATACGGAGGACAAAGCTATGGCGGCGGATCTTACAATCCAAATATGTCCTACCAAGGCTACAATACCGCCCCAACAGGCGGCAATTTCACTGGCGGCGCTAGTGGTGGATATAATTATGGAGGACAAATGTCAACGGATCCAGGAATGATTCAGCCTTCGTACATGCCTAACCAGCCTTCATATATGGGAACTCAGACTGGCGGAGCCATTCCAGGGCCCAGTAACATCTCAACTTATGGAGCTCCAACTCAAGCTCCTCAAACGAATTACGGAGCTCAAGGAGGCGATGTATCATACACTCAGCCTGGAGGCTACACTGGCACCAATGTTCCAAGCACCACAAGACCAGTAGGAGGAATCCAAAATCCTCCTTATAACCCTAGTACCTATACCCCTGATCCATCAGCCGTCTCAGCGCCAATTAAAGGTAATTTAGTTTAATTCTCTATTTAGAGGAGGTTCCAACCATTAAATCGCCCTTGTCGGTTGGTAAAATTAGGAAATACATTTCAGGCAAGAGACGACAGATACTATAAGCCCTATTAAGGCTCGTCGCATTCTAAGCTTTCAAAGTTGTGTCGTCGACATCAGTAGGTTTCAGCAATAATCGAAAAAATATCGTTTATTCAGACGTAGGGGTTGGACATACTAATCTACAGATATTGACAACGATGCCACTTTTGGAAGTTTAATCAAAAGATAAAGTGTATGAAAAAGAAGTTATTCCAAACGAGGTTCATTATTTTTTGTTGATAAAGAAGGAGAAATTTCGGATTAAAAGAAGTGTAGCAGTACCAACACATTATAATTCAAAATCAAGAGATTATAAAGAGGAGTGAGAACGTGTGTTATCTGTCTTTAGAAGAACTTTAGAAGAACGATCCAGAGGAGAATGTTGTTAGGCATTCGAGGAGGTTACGAGTAGCAAAGCACATATTTTTGGGTTCTTTTTTTGCTGATTGCAGGTTTCCATTTAGTATTTCATAGTCTCTTGTTGTTGATTATTTTCGGATTAAATCACAGAGTATTTCTTTTGCCCTTACTAAAAATAATTGGAATCAAAATACAATTCGTGAAAAGAAAGGGAAATTGGTAATCGAAAATAATAAGAATATAAAATAATAAGTGATATTGGTAATAAGAGTGGAGGTCTCGCTCGGCTTAGATTTGGAAAATCTTGTATTTAATTCTTTTCCAAGTTTCCTTTGAAGATAGAAAAAATTTGATTAATCAGTAAGAAGAAGAATGGAATTGGAATTTGAAATGAAAAGTTTGAGAGAACTTAAGTTCAGTAATATAAGTGCAGTATCGCTCCTTTCTCGTTAAAAACTTTATTCTAGCATAGTTTTGAACAATTATCTCGAAAAAATCTGTAGTTTTTCCTGATAAGCTTGCTACTTCAATGACTTCATACTGATATTCCTATTATTTGTTCTATTAAATTACCAGAAAGCGCTCCGAATACAAATGGATATCCAATGTAAATTCACCGAGTCGTTGTTTAGATATAATTTTTCAAATGAACTGTTAAGCGGACACACTGCTGTCAATGATCAGGGACATTCACGAATATATGGCTAGAACGAGTCGATATTTTTTTCTCTGGACGCTAGTTGAACAAGGTTAGAGCACAAAAAATATTTTTAGAACTCAGAATGAATGAAGAAAGAAATAAATAAATACAATGAGCTCACAAACTTTGGTACATCTCTCAGGAAATTCCAGGAACAGCTTTTCAACCAAAGTTTGATAAAAAATTGATAAATAATATGAAAGTGTGAGAACCCTGACTGTTAACACAGGTAAAAAACAGCATTCAAGTGTAAAGGCTAAAAATTCTTGCGAAATTAATAAATAATTTATTTAAAACTGGTCATTCAAAACCTTTTTAATCATCAAGTAAGTCCTTGCTGTCATGATAGAAAATCATGAAGGAGATTTCCTCTACATCGATTTAGTCTTGATAATTAGCGCTTGCTTAAGGACTGAGAATCTGATTTCTGTTTAACAGTGACGTCTCAGCTGAAGTAACATGAGATCCATTTTCTTTATCCAAAATCTTTGATGAACAAGTCAATGTATCCATGATTCCTACATTATCCGTCTTTCCGCTAGGAGTATCACCAATCTTTCTTCCCTGCTTAAGCATTGGGCTATCTTGATCTTCAAGTGTTGGCAATTCTTTCAATGACAATAGTTTTTTATGATGATGATGGTTGAATCCAGGTCTCCTCATATTCAAGGCCTGAACCTGTGGGTGTCTCGCTCTTCTTGGCTTTTGAAATTGTCCGCATGGTCTCACATCTGCAAGCTTTTAAAGATAATTAGCGAAAGTTTGAATCCCATAAACTTACATCTTTCATGGTATAAAGAAGATTTGCGAGCTTCGCGAGTTCTGTATCAGCTTTGGATCCTTCGAATGGAGGAATTTCCAAGCAGTTTTCGGTCTGGAGAAGCGGAGAGTTGGCTGAACTCTAAATAATCAGTTAGTACAAAGCAAATATTAGCTCTAGTTACCTTCACGAAAATCACATCCTTGAGATCGCATTTCAGTTTCTGAAGGTCTTTGGTGATTTTGCCCTGGACTTCATAGCAGTCTTCTCGATAGAGTTTCGAAGAGATGACATTATTCTCATCCAGAATGCCAATCAAAGGTTCCAAAAACTAGATTCACATATGAGTCACCAAGTCCTGAAGAAAGGATATACCTTGCGGTTTCCTGATGTATATACGACTATTTCGAATATTTGTGACATTGCAGTTAAAAATTCAGTGAGTCCGGGTCTTATGTAGACAAATATTTCTTGATTAGAGCTCTTGTCAGTTTCAAACTAATATTCCGGGTTAAGACATGATGCTTTGAAGGAGGTACCTTGATAGCAATGTCAGATTTAGCCATCTCGACGTAAGTCGCAAAGATCATGACTTGATCGACTTCTAAAGCCAAAGTTTTTTTCTTTTAATAGAAATTCATCAGTTTTCGATTATTCAGATCTGAGTTTACCTTCTTTTCAGGGATGACAGGCTTCAGAACTTGTCGTTGAGTAGGGTTGGTTGATTCAGTCCTAGTATAACACATTAGGCTCATTATTCAGAGGAAGTTTAATACTCTAACTCGTCGTCTTCTTCTCCAAGGCAGCGGCACAGATCAACGAGGTTCGAAAGGAAAGTTTTCGAGATACTAAGAAAGTAAGTTTAGAGAAGGGATTAAGAGTATTGGACTTACAGCTTCGAGAAAACATTAGTTTTCTCACCCGACTTGTTGCATGGAGTGGAAACTTCATTTTCATGAGCTCCTTGCTTAGTATTTTGCTGTTCTTTTGAGGTTTGAGTAGAAGAACTGATGTCCATTTTTGAATTATGTTTTTTGAATCAGAATGTTTTAAGAATTTTTATAAAACCTGATCCAGACACTTGATTAAATTCATTGAAATACTTTGGAGATCCACTGCTATTGAAGGTATCTTACTTATCCGTTCCTAATCGCCAAATTTGGAGGGTGATTGGCCTTCGATGGCAAGCTATTATCTTCATTACTATGCTTACTATCGCCCTTGTGGAGTGCATATTTTTCTGGATTCTACCTATCTTATTTTATTACAGTTAAACGGATCCTGTAAAATAAATCCACATTTAAAATTTGACCAATCTATTTTATTAGAATTATTCGTCAGAACATCGAAGAAATCCCGGAATTGATTTGATTAAATAGAAAATTCAAATATGCGTTAGAAGACACTGAAATTTTTTTCACTGCAAAACGGGGTTTAAAAGGCTCTTTCAGGAAAAGAGTAAGAGAAAAGCCTCATCAGCAGGAATTCGCTTTGAACAGCTTTAATCTTACCAAAAGAAAACTGAAATTTCGGATGGAACAGTTTGTTAGATCCTTTTTTGGGTGTTTTTAATAGATGAAGAACTTTTAGGAATTCTTCAATATCTCTTAGAATATCCGAATCAATCTCAGAAATTTAAAACCAATAAGTGGTTATAATTTACTGGATTCCAAAATCGTAAAAGATTCAATGTTTTCCAAGAACCAATGTTAATGTTTTATTGTGGTTCCACCAAGCGAATCATAATGCAAGATTCATTATTCAGACTAACAACTCGGGACACTCAATTTCTGAAAATAGTAGTTTGAAAAGGCCGTTTTCCAGCGGATTAGAAACTCATCAGAGGATGCAGAGGATGCGATCTTTTATTTTCAATGAGACAAAGCCCAGCTAAGACTGGCCTGACCGCGGTAGCAGATCTTCCTATTTCACCTATAACTTTGTAAATCACGCAGTATATAACCCACGAGCCAATGGTCCATTCTCTCAATGTATCCAGCTCAGTCTCAGCTTCTATTTTTGTTTCAGTTTCATTTTGATGATTGCAATGTTTCTCTGAAAGCAACAGCTAATAGCTTCGTAAAAATTTTCAAACAATTACAACGATTCCATGAACTTAGAAAAAAGCCTATAAGACTCCAAATAGTAATTAAACTCCAGAAAGTTATTTTTTGTCATCGCAAATGAAAGTCTTTAGAGGAGTGCTCCACTAGGACTATAATTACAATCCAACAAAGATGATGATGATTTGTTATTCTAATCTATTGCCGTTAACCAGCACTGTATGGTTTTGCTACTTCGCCTACTCAAATAGAATAGAATACAACAAAAGGTTGACTCTCTAAACTCTATCCAAACTCACATCATTGCTGACGTAGTAATTTCAGGCTCATCCTCAAACTTCGTCGATAAATGGGACATACTGGAGTCTGTAGTTTTCGGAGGGTTGTAATTGTTCTTTGGTCTGTGAGTATAACCGGAGGCGATTTCGATCTCGACATCAGCCGAGCTTTCATCGAGTTCTTCGAAAAATTCTTCTTTGAGCAATCGAACCTCGTTTTGGTCAAATTTATTTTTCTTAATGAAGTTATCAACCACCCAGAACTATGATACGAAAAATTCATAATGTATTTTGCTGCGTTGCATTTTTGCTTACCTGAATCGCTGTTAGAGTGAGAGGAACTGCAAACAACGCGATAACGAGTTTTATCGTCGGATAATCATTCAATCTAAAAAGGTCTATTACGAGAAATTGATAGATATTGCTCATACCCGCTCAGCAACCACTCCGAAAGATGGTTCAGCGGAGTTTTTATGAAGCTTTGCATAATAAATTGTATCAATTTGCTCTGTTAGACAGTCAACGGCCAATACTGTTAGAAAGTCTTACCAGAACGACGATTCCAAGCCAAATAAGCAGCTGATAGAGCCAAGCCCTGCCATCTATTGCCACTTTTCTCTCAATCGTGAAATTGATGGGGTCTTGGACAGACACTTCTTTGAAATAATTTCCTGATTTCAAATGCTAAACAATTGCACAGGTTTTGCAGCGTCTCTATTTACTGTTTTGCCAGTTCTCTCAAAAATATAGTCGGCTCCAGCGAGCATGATACAACAAAGGAGCATTCCAGCAGCAGTGTCGAAAACAATTGTGACCACGTACCTTTAATTGAGAGAGAGAGTAAAATGATGCGTCTGAATTCATTGAAAAATAAGCTACCATGCGCAAGCGTCAGCACCTTCTTCAGATAATAAATAAGCAGAAGCAACATTGAGAAAATGCTGCACAAATCCTGCAGCCATTTGCTTCGAAGTATCCTTTTTTCACAGGTTAGGAGTCATTAAAGACAGGTTGCTTACTAAAAACCAGATTTTCCAGGCTCTTCGGGGCTTTTCTTGCCATCGCTTAACTTTTCAGAATGTTAGTTTTGTAACCTGAATGAAATCAGCGTACTTATAAGACTTCCAAACGCGAGGAGCGCGAGCACCGCCTGGACTATCATTCCAGCGAATCCCATTATATTGCATGATGTTTCTTCTGACATTCGAAGACCGTATCTGTAAAGTATATACGCTTTATTAAAAGTGAGCTGGAATTAAAACTCAATATATATTTATTGCAAAATTTTAGGTATTATTGTTCGTGTCAAAGGCAATCTGATCAAAAATTAGTTTTATGGATCGAAAAGGCAATTTGACAAAGAAGGCTAGCAACTGCGGTCGCACGCTAGGAATAATATGATTAAATTTTTGTTTATTTAAAAGACTGAATGAAATATCATTGTTAAATCTTGACTCCTTGTAGTGCTTTTTAGAAAATTCAAGGAGATTGTTAATATAGACATACGGATTTCAATCGTATTGGACTTCCGATTCATAGAAAAATATTACATGTCAAAAAAAGACTTACTCTTATGTACTATATAAATAAACCTACTTATGCAGATAACTTTCATTATATTTTTTTCTCCCTAGGCTTATACGGGCTAAGCTAGTAAATTAGATCTCTTTAATAGAGAAAGAAGAGCCATTAATCAGCACATGATGATTCTTGTGCTTCTTGTTCATTCTATAATCACTTCAACGCTTTCATAGGTCTTTTTCTGCTTCGGCCTCAACCTGCATTGTTCTCAAGAGCAATTCAAATAATTCAATGTTTTACATCTGACGATTGGCGATTTCCTTTAATCTATTTTGGATACCTCTTGTATTTCTTTTCTTGAGTCTTGGCACCTCTACGAACGCCTCAGGATGAGAAAAAGCCTTTTTAATAAAAGCGTCCCAATCCTCAGGTTTGACATTTGTTTCTATCAACTCCTAATTATTTAACATGTATTCTTTCAACGAGGTCAGGATTTTCTTTTACCTGAAACAAGTATGAAACCGGGATATGCTGAGCGGGATGCCCATGATCAAGTTTGATCTTATGTGAAAGACATCTTGAATAAAATTGTCTAATAACAATTAATTTGCTTCTCAAATTTTAAACCCGTTACCTTTGTAGCTCTTTATAATGTTCCAAGTCCTGATGCATCTCCGGCGATAGGTCGTCTAAATCATGAAGTTCTTGAGTTCTCTGGTTTTGTACACTGCTCAATTGGGAACTCGTCTCAGTGGTGTGGCTCCTATATCCAATTCGAATTAATAGCTGTCTCGGAAGAGCATTACCTCGAAGTAATAGGTCCTAGGTCAACTTCACTGTTTATATCATCTAATATAAGATTCGTGTGATCTAGGAAGAGGTTTAAGAGCTATCACTTAAATAAAAAATACTTACAAATCACTCTGTCATTATTCGTTGGCTTCGTATAATGGCTTGGGAGAGAATTCAAGTTTTGCTTGGTGAGTGGCTGATCAGAATTAGGAGACGAGTCTAGGGACAGTGGTTTGTGATTGGAGCGATAGGCTAACACTGGAGACTTTAGTAAATTGTTGTTGTCTTTCGGACTCGGCGAACTTATGTTTCTAATGACTTTGACTGGTTCGCTTTTTCTATCTGTTGATATGGTTCCTTTGCTATGGCCGGATGCTGATCTTGTATGATGAGGAGAAGGGTTTCCCTTATATTTAGGCTCTTTTAATTTGTAGGAATAATATTCGGGCGTATAAAGCTCATCGTACTGAAATTGATTTGAGTTTGTTTTCGAAGGCTTGACCAATCCTTTTTGAAAACTTAAATTATTTTGATGATGATTTGCTTGTCGAGCATCACCCACCAAGTTCTTATATTGTGCTAGTTTCGAATCTTGTAACCATGAGAAAAAGAATTTCTATTTAATTCAATACCATTATCAAGAATAGTGCTGTTAGTAGTTATTCGTTGTTCTTGTGGGTTAAAATTCGCCGTTATCTGGCGCTCATCTGTCTGAGTAACTGCCTCACCAAACGTTGCAAGAGGTTTTTGAAAACACTGATTCATGAAGCGATTTTTATTTTCATTATCGAAATCAGAAGTCATTGAGGTTGAAGCATCATCTGGCAAATCCACAAATTCATCACTCTCAACGGGTTTCAAGGCAACATAGAAGACTGGTTGACGCCTTTGCTGAGGTCCCATCATATTCTTCGAATTCATCAACTTGTCGACTGGGAAGGGATTGTTGAACATCATAGTAGATTTCTGGTCATTTCTCTCTGAATGCTTAGTTTGAGGGAATTTGGTGGTGTTCTGGCTCAGATTGAGAGGCACACTCTGAAAATTTGTGGAGTGTTGGACTGGTCTTATTGACCCGTTGTTAGAAATATACGTAGGAGGCTTCTGCTGGGTGCCTCTTTCCAAGTTCATTCTCCAATCATTGAGCTGAGAAAAACTGAGTTCACAAAACAATAAACTCGATCGTTACATTTTGAACGTCAATATTAGTCAGTATATCACATTTCATGCGACTTAAATATTTCATCCGCTCAACATATATAACAATCTGTGGGGAGTCTTCAACTTCTTTTATCAGCTCCTATGAAAAGAATTGTGTTAGGCGTACTCGCATAAATCAAGGACAAAATACATTGATATCTTCGATGACAGATCTCAGTAATCGCACCTGCCCAATCTCTGATTTGCGATTAAATGCTAAAGAGAGTTACTTAGTGTGCCTGGAAGTAATTTTACCCAAAATTCTTTGCACTAGCGAGATTGCTCTTTGACACAGGGCGATTTGAGTTAGTTTAGTTCGAATGTTTGTTGGCTGAGATTCGACATTTTCTTGAGCAAATCGCTTTATGAAGCCCTGGAAAGCCAAGATAAGCTTCTCCAAATTCGAATCCAGATCTTCGACAGTCATATTATTTTCGATTCTGAAAACCTTCTCACTCACCTGGAGACAAGTTTCTGAGTGACTATCTGAACCGGAATAATTGGTAGTGGTGAGTGTATAAGGCAAAAAGAATGAAGGCTTACCGATTTTGTTAAAAGGAACAAGTTCATGGCAGTTCATGCATGGAATATCCATGAGATTAGACAACTCTTTCGATTTGCTGCTGCCTGTTGATGAAAGGTCCATTGAGCTCTGGCGGCTTATTTTGCGAGATGCTGCGGCTTCAGTGAGATTTTGCTGAACTCGTAAATTATTTCTCATTTTTTAATTTGAATGAAGCAACGATTAAGTTAATAATGCAGGATGCGTTTCTATATTAGCAGCGCATGCTGCAATAATTTAAATAATTTGATAAATAAAATAGAGAGGTTATTTGCTCATTTAAATACCATATTATGTGTTCTCTAAGATTTTTTGGAGTCATTGATTTCAAAACAAATCTTATGTTGGTATACCCAATCGTAGGTGAAATTCTCTTTATTACCTAATGATGTATGCTTCATTTTTCCTTTTTTTTTTTCTCAGTAAGAAAGAGAGCAGGACCTCTGAATCCAAAAAATTTCTAAGGACGATCAAAGTTTGGGATGCACTATCCAAATTGTTTGATTTTACGTAGTTTCAACCTCTCTTTGTGAAAGAGAGTGAAATTTTCGCTTTTGTCATATAACTACAAAAAGAGGAGCTATCAGAGCAGCTAACTTAATTTTATGACCAACTGTTCTAGAAATTTGTACAGTATCTGTGCTACTAGTGACAGTTTCGATAAACCTAAGGATGAAAGAGTCTGCCATTGATAAGCAGTAGCCTTGATTTATTTTCTGTTAGCTCTCATGCTTGCTGGCTTATTGGATTGAGTAATGGAATATTATATTTGAAGCAAGCTTCAACACTTTCCAAATTTTTTGAAGCATATAATCATATCCATCAAGAGATACAGCTTTAATATGCACACATTATCAGTTGCAAAACAAATGAAAAGCGAAGAAAGCATGTTTTGTTGTCAACATGAAAGCAATTACTGACATTAATATAAATCCAATTTTATGCAGTCTCTTCCAGTTTCCATTCATCAATTATGTACTGAGCAGATACCTTTAATATCCCATTATGTCTCGATTTGTTCAAATAGCTAAATTTACCTTTATATTTGTGATGAGTCTCTTCTCTGACTCCAAAGCACTATCCAGGTCAGTAAAATCTTCTACGAAACAAATGTCTGAGATAAGATTTTCAGTATCGGTGAACACAAGTATAAAAATGATTAAAGGCAGCTGATCGTCCATTGAAACAAGCTCGAACTTTCCACGATGAAAGTCAACAACGGCAGATTTCATATGGCTGTTCATCATGAGGAAGCAAGTCAGTTTCTCGCGAGGAGTGCTTGATTTTTTTAATTTGTCGATTTCCCAAACTGCTTTCAGGTACGGCTTTAATAAATCGTCATCAGTCAGCTTTTGGAGGTCCTCAACGAGCCAAAACTTCTTAGAAATCTGTGATATTAGGTTATAATGAGAAAAGGCGATTAGTCAATTGAAAGGTACGTCTAAAAAGCTCAAAATACTGGCTTTGCTCTTGTAAAAATTTTGGATTTCCTTCACCTTCGCTTTGAATTTCTCATCTTTTGCACCATACTTCTTTAGATACATGCCGTAGAGCAACGCTCCGATCTAGATATGTGTAAATAATAACCTCCTCCTGTCAAATAAATCATTACTCGATCGAAAATTAAAATCTCAGCTGCTCTCCTGCAGAATGGCAGCATCTTCCGAGTTTCAGCTTTTCCGTAATTGAAATCACACGATAGCGAGTTTACAGTTTCATTGATCAACTCACTCACACCTCGCATCTGTAGACAAAATGAATAAGAGAGTTTTAGAACTCCATTAGGTTCTAAATACTGGCTTTGGGAGAGTTTTCGCAGAGGCGGTTATGTCTGCATGCTCTACTTTAAACTTCGCAACAAACTCTTCTATTTTCTTTCCCACAGTGTAGTTACTGGAAGAGAGGATCTTCTGGAACTCATAGATCGAATAGCCTTCCAAATTTCCTTTGGAAATCTTATCTTCTTCTTCATCACTTAATACTCATGTGAAGAACTTACTTTGATATTATCAATGGTTACCTAGAATCTTCATGCGCAATTGGCGTATATGGTTTGTTGTTAGAAGCAACTTCGACCCCTCTTTCAGGGCTATTCGGTGATTGCTTATTATCTAATGCTATTTTAGAAGACTTAGAAGGTAGGTTGAGGCTACTTTTAGACTCAACAGCGTTGAGATTCTCTTGAAATTCTGCAAAAAATGATCCCACTTGCTGAACATCCTGCCCCAAATAATTAATTCGTGTAGACTACTAGTAAATTACTCCACAAAGACCTTTTAGTGCAACCTTTCTCACGCTACTTTTAGAATCTGGGCTGATCGTTAATCTCAAAAGCACAAGTCCTCGATGCTTAGAAGGGAGGTTAAAGCACTGAAGAAAAACATCTCTGAGTGAAGCTGATCGTATATTCATTGCAGTTGCATGGTTTCCTTCACGCTCTATTATTTCAAACAAACTTCAGTGCTGGATATATAACGTTTCAAACGAAGCGAAAAGCGAAGAAAACCACGACAAAAAATGGGATTTCACATACCGACTGTGGCAAACTTGCTCAAATGTTTGGAATATTTGACGGAAGGAGACACCCTGAGACACTTGCAATTCTAAATGCTGTTTCCCTGCCCGGTCGAATCTATAACCACGGTTTTCTTTAAAAAAAACCTAGAGAAACTGATTCCTCACTTCATTTTGGCAGCATTGCTCTTTCCTTTCACAGCAATTATTTTCCCGCCAGTCTCTTCTTGTTTCTGAGGAATAAATTAGCAGTATTTCTCACCATATCATTACTTGCTTTACTTCCACAGGGGAGTCTGGATCGTGTTGCTTTATAAATTCAGTGTGATCTTTCTCAGCAGTGAGGTGAAAGTCAGTTTCGAGTTTTTCGGCTGGGTATTTGTGAATGGCGAGGAGAAACCGGGCTTACCTGCGAAATTAATAGGTATGACTCTTGTCTCGTCAGTCATTCGAAAGAAATGAGATTAGAAAATTTAAAATCTGATTTAATGTATCGATCGCTTTAGTTGTTTGCATTCTTAAAACCATATCAAAACATCGAAATATCCTACAGAAATTCAGAGCGTCCAGGAGATTGTGACTCTCGTTTTTCCGAGCAGAGGCTCTATCACTTTTGTTTCGTGATTGAGAGAACCTTATTCTTTTTCTTCTTTGACTATTTTGTTCCGCAAATTTAAAAGGGTTCGGAGATTTCCTTCTCATTTCGAGAAAATCCCTGAGAATTGTTTGCTGTTGTTAAGTCTTTCTTCAGTTATTCATAGATCCAGCGTATTGAACTCCATTATTTGTTTGCGATTTTTTGTTTTAATCCGACAAATTTTTTAAGATTAATTTCAGATTTGAAAAATGGAACATAATAAATCAGCTTTACGTAACATAATTGGTCCTTCTGCGCTTACCTCGTTAGTGGAAAATTGGCAGTTGAACGAAGAGCTCACAAAGCAATTGGAGAAAGAAGAGAAATACACGAAATTTGTTGAATGGGCAACGAAAAATGGGCTGGTCACAAAAGGCGTAACCATAATTTAGTCGTATGTTGTTATATCAAGCTTCAGATAAAATTCCCAGCTGCATTTGGACCTAACGGAGTGGTTGGTCTCGTAGCGACCGAAGATATTCCACAACTGACAGTATTAACTCTTGTGTCCTTAGCCTCTGATTGGTCATTTTAGGCTGTCGCTATGGTGCCAAACAAAATTTTGATAACTCCTGGTAAAATTGCGAAGAGTGAGTGTGGAAAAATGATTGCAGAGCACCCTGATATCTTTAAAACTGATGAGAGTGCTGAATTTACGCAGTTGGCAGTTTTTTTGCTTCAGGAAAAAATCAAAGGTAAAAAAATAAACTTGGGCTCCTCTCGCAACCATCACTGGACTTTAGGAGAAAAATCTTTCTTTAAGCCATACATCGACATTATCTCTCCTGAATGCAGCACATTGTCGTCTTGGCAAGATGAAGACATCGCAGAAACAGAATTCGGACTTAAGAAAGAGGTCGATGAGTTCAGAGAAGAAATGGATAGATTATATCTGAGAATGAAAGTGGCTTTTGATAAATATCCTTCAATATATCCTCCTAATAAGTAATTATTTTTTTTTTTGTTGGCTTCAAATATATCTTCTACGAAGGTACACTAAAGAAGATGTGTGTTGGGCTTATGAAAGCGTGATGACTCGTTGCTTCGGTTGGCATACTCCATCAACCATGCTAATTCCTTTTGCTGATTCCATGAATCACGCTCATGATGGTGTTACTCATTATATGGTTCATCGAAAATTCGAGAAAGATGATAGTAAGAGACCCGCAACCTATGTGACGAAGAAAAAGAAATTGAACCTCGATATCTTTGGAGAGAAGGAACTGTCTTTAAGCAAAAAAGCAAAGCAAAAGTATTTTGTTCGCTTCACTGAACGCCAGAAATTCATCATAAAGCATGCCAATGAAGTAATTTTAGATGCGTTTCTGCGATTCATCTGAGAATGCTAGGGAAACCTGCCAAAGGAATTTGCAGAAAAAGTTCAAAAAGGTTTGCTAACTCCTGAGGAAGAGAAAGAAGCTGTTCTTCAAGTTAACTCGAAGTTATTTGGCAAAGATGGTGAAGGTCAAATCTGGGACTATGAATTCTATTGGACTACTGACGATGAAGATAATGATACCGAGGATGAGGAAGAAGGAGAAAGCGGCGCAGTGTTTGAAAAATTACAATCTGAGGAGGAAAAAACCCAGAAGAAGAATAAATCAGAAGCGAAGACCATATTCAGCACAAATGAGTCTGATAAAATTTCTTATGGCCAAACCACGGTAGAGGAAGCGAAGAAGGATTCGGCAAAACCTAAAAATCAAGTGCCTTCTGATGATGAGTATAGCTATGAAGAGGACGAGTCTGAAGAGGAGGAAGAACCGAATGGATATTCCTTCCCAGCTGACTGTAATTTAATTGAGCACATGTAGATGTTTATAACGGGAGCAGTACCTAGACCGAAAATGAGCAAATATGAGAAGATGGAGATGAATAAAATAGTTCGAGAGACAAAAAAGTTGAATAAGAAACCTGAAAAAAATTCTGAAAAGAAACCCGAAAAGAAGCCCGAAAAGAAGCCCGAAAAGAAGGAGATAGTCGTAGAACCAGAAGAAGAATCTGATGATATGGACATAGAAAAAGAAGGAGACAGCGAGTCGGAAGAAGAAGACACTAACTGGGATTGGTTAGAATAATTGCTGACGTCTCTAACTAAAGATTAGGTTCAATGATGAAGACGATAACGTTTATTTTGTCATTACCACGGATGAAGACAATAGGTATATATAATTAATTACCTTCTATTCAGTCGGACTCAATTTATCTTCAGATATCGAAAAGGTGAGCAAATAGTCAAGTGCTATGGAAGCAGATCCAATCGTTTCCTTTTGATGTGGTACGGTTTTACCATGCTGAAGAACCGATTCAACTCCTTACATTTCAGAGTAACTAGCATCATATGTGTCTATGATAAAAACTGCTGTGAATAGCTATTTATGAACAAAAGCATCACTAACCCTGACAACTTCGACCCCAAATATTACCTTTATCGGGATTACGTAACTGGAGAAGACTGGGCAAACGGCAAGATTTCGCATGGAGATCTAAAAATGAAACCGCATGATCTGAGTAGAGAGTTTCGAATCAAAGAAACTAGACTCTGTGAAGGTACACTATTTTAATTTCTGCTAGTTGTTAATCGCGAATATAGACCTGTTAGCTTGTTTACGTGCTCTTAATATGCAACAATATAGAGGTAACCGATACTGATCAAGATTCGCATATAACATTTCGAAAAGGAGCCGACTTCTTAGATATTAAAGTCACGATTCCTGTGTCCATCGAATTTGAGACTCAAGTGATCAAAATAGCTCTGAAGGTCTTTGAAGAGATCATTACAAGGTAGTTTAACTTCTAAATAGGATTCATGTGAGTTAATTCAATTTTACATCAGCTCCAAGACAACAATAGAAGAAGATGAGAAAATTTTAAGGGAAAATAAGGTTTCATTTCGAAAGAGATTTGCTGTAAACCTTTGCCTTAATAAGATATAACATCACCATCTTTGACGCTGCTTAGATAATATGGAGATATGGAAATAAGAAAATTGCCGCTGAACAAATCAAGCTCTTGAAGATGCTCTTGGCGATCTTTGAAAGCGTCAAAACAGGGGATTCATTGAAGAAAGCTTATTTGAAGAAACAAGTCGAGTTTGAGAAGGACGATCATGAATTTTTATGCAACCGCAATAAAATATCGCGATATTTAAAGCTCCTCTCAGCTTACGTCAAATAAACCCTCGCAATTCGCTTCTACTTAGGACAGCATTTTATTTTTCGTCTGAATATGCAAATTTATTGAATGCGTACGAATCTATTGAAAAAATTTGAAGTTTAAAAAGTCATCTTGATTGGTTTTTGAAATCGCTACGAAATAGAGATAAAGTACTACAATAACATTTATTGAGGACGATCCTTAAGTTGAACTGTTCATTTCGCCCTGTTGACAAAGAAAGATTTAGTATGAAGAAGTAAAAAATTGATGTTCCACAATAAACTAAACCACAATTTTCAATCAAATTTTTTGGCATGACAAGAGAAATTCTCACTCATTGAAGTGCTTTTCTGCCTCTAGCTGGCACCCAATGTCTCTGATTTCAGAAATGAGCGAAATGATATTAATTTCTTTTTATTTTGGCTCATTTGGATTCAGACACGTAATAAACTAAGCTCTGATTCGTCGATTTTTCTTAGAAACTGTGCTTATTACATTTTAAATAAACCCTTTGAAACTTCTGCAGCTGATTGCAAAAATGAACCAGAAATCTGCTTTCATTTCATTTCTGCTCGCAACCACTCTGATATCCATTTGTGCAGCTCAAGCCCCAGAACTCCCTGGCACTGTCTGGACAGTCACTACTGATAATTTTGCCAGTCTGCTCGGGAAGCACGATTATCTGTTTCTCGAGTTCTACACCACTCATTGCCAGCCATGCCAGAGACTCGTCCTCGAGCTTCCAGAAATCGCACGCAGAGTCCACGCCTACAATCGACGCGTCGGTCTTGGCAAAGTTGATGGTAGCGAAGAAAAGGCTCTGGCTGAGAAATTTACCGTTCACGGATTTCCAACTCTGCTTCTGATTACCAAAGGTGGACAAAAAGAATACACGGGAGGAAAAACAATCAGAGAAATATCCGATTGGATTAAAAAACAGACAACACCTCTCGTTGAGACGATCCTTTTCGAAAAAGACGTTGAACAAGCAGCAAAGGAATATGAAGTTCTTTTTATCTACCTTGGAGACTCTAAAAGCGCTAACTTCAATCATTACTTATATGTTGCAAGGCGCTTCCTTTCTGACAGCACAATGACTTTCTTGACCTCTCCATCAGATGAGTTAAAGGAGAAATATCAAGTTAAGGAAGAAGGTACGATCGTTAACCTGAAACGCTTTGGAAAGGAATCACCAATGAGATTGTTGCCTCCTTACGAAGCAGGAGACATCTACAATTTTGTCGTTGCTAACGAGTTCCCTGATGTGAGACCTTTTAGCACGAAGGTCGCTGATTTGCTTTTCTCCAAATTGACAACTTGCCTTCTTCTGCTTAGAGGCAGGACCAACAAGGACGCTATCGCTCAAAAAGAATTCTTAGAAACAAAGGATCTGTTGAAACAAAAAATCCCACTTGTGCTTGTTGATGTGACAGAGTCCTTAGGAGAAAGACTCGTTGAATTCCTTGGAATCCAAATCCATGACATCCCAACAGTACGTGCAGTCTAATTTCCAATGACTTTAATAAAAATCCTAGGTCCGAATCGTTGTCCCTACAGAGCAGGATTACACTCAATACGCTCTCAATGGAACGATCACCAATGAGACCATTTTGAACTTTGTAGCCCAGTTCGAGGAAAAGAAACTCATTCCTGTTGAACATGCCGAAGAGCCAGAATTCCAAGAAACTCCCGACGGCGTTCGACGAACTTTCCCTAAGACCAAGAGCCCTTTTGTTGAGGTAATTACCCACAAATAATATCATAGTTTCACAGCGGGTTATTAGGATGTTCCACCAGAAAAATATAAAGAAGCCGTCCTGAGCGATGAACATGAAACCCTTGTCGAAGTGTATGCGACATGGTGTGACAAATGTCCGAAGGTATCGTTTTATTTGAAAATTATAAACTCAAGAGATGTTTTAGTTCGGAGAGAAGATTAACACCCTTGCCGAGAGATTCCACAAAACAAAAGGATTGAAGTTTGTCCGAGTTGATGGAACGAAAAATAACATTCCCGGAGTCATTGTCGATGGATTCCCGACAGTATTCTTCTACAATAAAGACAATGAAGTACCTGCTATGTACGATGGAGACTATAGCTACGAAGAAATTGTCCATTTCTTGAAGACTCAAACAACGTAATAATTTCAATAGAAATATTTAGTTTACTAAGTCTTATTTGTGATTTAGTGTCGAGCTAGAAGATATTTACCAAGATGGTACAAAGGTTGAAGGATCAAATGAATATATGCACAGATACCTCAAGCATGAAGATATCTTCCCTCGAGACCCCAATGAACCATATAGACATTACGAAGAGCTTTAATTGACTATACCTATGCTTAATAGGAATCATATTTGAAGTCTTCTAAGGTTTTATAAGTCTAGAGAATTTAGATATTCATATGATAAAAATTAAACAGAACTTCCGAATACTCAAGTAATACTCTCTAATAAGATAACTGCAATAAATAGTTGAAAACTCTAAGGAATGATCATTGAGAGGCAACATTGCGATCGTTCAACTCATTAATAATATTTGGATTTTGTGAAAGAAAGGAAATTACCAAAACATATCAAATAATGTTGGATTTTATCGAGGACTATGAAGAGATGAGCGTTTAATACTATCACTTTGCGCGCAGTATCAAGCAATTTCATACAATAATACCCCCGAATGGTATTTGTATAAATTATTTCAAAATTTCATGGGTTACAAGTAGTGAAGTTAGTGAATGGTTATTTGATAGGTGATTCAAGAGTGTTGATAAATCAAATCAAATTGTTCTACTGAAACGTAAACAAACAAATTATTTATCAGCTGGATCAATATATAATATGTATTATTTGGATAGCTCCATTGTCAAAGTAGAATCTCTTATTGTTTTCTTCTCATGAATCTCATTCATAGCGCGTGCTCCTAAAAGTATTGCTAGTTATGATTTGAATAATTGAGTGTCTTTACCAATTTCTAAGTCTGAAAAATTAGCAAATGCCCAGCCAACACACACTCCAGTAACCTTGTTTCTTACAATCGTCGGGTTGCGAACCAATTCGTATTCCTGAAGCAGAGTAGCTAATTCCTCATCAGTCACATCAGGAGGTAGGCTTGATATTTTAAACCCATAAGTAACTAAGAAAAATACATTTAAAGAATGTTGATATTTTCAAAAATTACCTTCTTTAGCCTCTTCGGATTTGCCACTAGTTTTTGGTTGAGTAGTAATCTTGTGTTTCTGGTATAATTCCATCGTCAGAGGGCAGTCCTTTATCATTTTCCTCTCATTTTGAATCCGTTTCATAGCATTTGCTCCTAATAAATGTTATGATTCAGAGCATTGAATATTGTTGTTACCTATCGCCAGGTCTGTAAAATCAATCCATGCATGACCGCGACACGTTCCATTCTCTGTGTTTCTCATAGTGACAACTTTACAATGGGTTTTATATTCCTCAAATAGGGCCTCTATTTCTTCATCAGTAACGTCAGCAGGCAGCCCTGATAATTTAAATCCATATTTGACTTTGAAAATAATTAGAGACATGTAAAATTTTCTTAGGTTACCCTCTTTTTGCTGACGCTCCATAGTCAAAGCAGATTCATTTATTGCTGTTTTCGCGTTATTAAATCGTTCCATGACTTTGTTTCCTATTATTTTATTTAATAATTCGAGTGCATTGAGCATCTTTACCAATTTCCAAGTCGGTGAAATTAATAAATCCATAACCTTGGCATTCTCCACTAATCTTGTCTCTCATAACTTTTGGCCTGCGAGTCTGTTCATATTCCTTGAATAGAGAAGCAAACTCCTCATCAGTGACATCAGGAGGCAGACCTGTTATTTTAAACCCAAAGGTCACTATAAAAAAGGATTAATATATATGAACTTTTCTGAAATTACCTTCTGTTGGTTCCTCTGGTAGCCTTTTGGGTTGCGATCGTGGACGATCCCTAGTCTTCGGCTTTTCCTTTTGATTCGATGAATTTGCTTGAGTGCTTGTGTTCACCCCAAGAATTTGGGATAGAGTATGTTGTTGCGTTGATATCACTTGTGGAGGATAATTTGGATTCGTCTTTCCTCTTCCTTGATTGCCTGAATAAACTCCGCCTTGAAGCGGCATAAATTGTTGGCTGTTCTGGATGTTTATATTCATTGGTCCAGGATTCATTAAATTAGGGAAGTAATTTGGGTTCATCATTCCTCCTGCTTGATTACTTGAATAATTTCCGACTTGAGGTGTCATTAATTGTGGGCCGCTTTGAATGTTCATATTCATTTGTATAGGGTTCATTAAACCTTGGTGGTAATTTGGATTCATCATTCCTCCTGCTTGATTACTTGAATAATTTCCGACTTGAGGTGTCACTAATTGTGGGCTGCTTTGAATGTTTGTTGTATTCATTGATAAAGAGTTAAAAAGATTTATGAATTGGCTTTGGTCGATACTGTTTTGATTCGGTTTGATTTCTTCTTTCTTCTTCTTTTTCTTAGACTCAGCTGTATTTGGCCGAGTGTTGGGATTGTTTGTAGGTCCCACTCCTCCTTGAGCATTTTGCTTTTCGGGTTTTTTTGTTTGCATGATTTTGCCCGCATTTGTCGAATCATTAGATGCTGGGCCTTTTGGTTGGTTGCTTGATGCTACTTGTTTTTGAGTTTTCTGAGGATCAGCACTCAACTTTCCTGACTCATTATTTAAAGGCTTATTAGGGATAGTTGGGTTTGGATTTTGCCCTGGCGCCTTCTCTTTTTTCTTTTGCTGTCCTTGGGGTTTGGACTCTGGGGTTCCTATACCTTGACCTTTCGGTTTATTGTTCATTGGAGAAGGCAGCTTGAAAGGTTGCGGCTGGCTGGGGAATTTTGAAGGGTCTGTTTTTAGCTGCTTTTCTCGTTTTTTTGCAGCAGATTCGTAGATGATTTCCTCAAGTTTCTCTGGCTTTGGATCATTAAATTCTTTTGGGTCTATTCGTTCACCTCCTCCGTTATTTCCCCATCTTCTCCTCAAAACAGAGATAATCTGAGCCGCGTCAAGGTTTTTGCAGAAGCCATCTTTTCGAATGAAACATTTAAGCGCTGATTGAGTGACACTGTATAGTTGATCACCATCTCCCTGCTTAACAATTATCTTTACAACGACTCTGCCTGGAATCGCTTTTTTCGACTTAACATCATAAACAGGAATGAATTCCACCTTCACAAAGTCTTCATGTGAAATATTTGGGTAAAAGTTGTTCAATAGTGTATCACAGATTTCACGTTTTAAATTATCTCTGTCTTTCGCAGTTAAGGTAAGTCCACAAACCATTTTTTGCTCATCTTGAACTCCGATATAGATTCTCCCTCCTTTTTGGTTTAAGAAAGAGCAGATTGCTTTCGCGAGTGTTTTTGTTAAAATCTCACTGAACGGATAGTGATAATTTTTGTATTCAATATTTTCACCCTCATCCTCAGTAAGAATTTCATTATAGAAGAAATAAGTCCGCTTATGTAGTTCTATATCCGAACCTGAATGCGTTGGTACCTCAGTTTTTTGAGAGATTTTCTTTGTGAGTAAGACTTCATCGAGATTTTTATGGGCTTTTTTTGCCAAGGGCAAAAAGATTTCTTCAAATTCGCCAATCTTGAGCAAAATGTCATCAATAAACTCCATTTGAATTGGCTTGAAATCAGGCTTGAAGAAATCCAAAGAGCTTCTGATGGTTTCGATTTCAACCAATGTCTCTACAATCATGTCTTCTCTGTTAGAAATAATGCTTGCGGGCTTAAGAAGCGCCAAATTAGCCTTCTTGCATCGGCTCAATACTTCTAACGCTTCGTGAACGCTCTTCTCGAAATCGTTTTCAGGCTTGCGAGATACCCATTGAAAAGTTGGTTTTAAAGCCTTGACAAAGTGGTAGTAATTGGTGAGATCTAGTTCATCTTTGTGGAATCCGACCATGTAACCCATCAGGTTAATAATCACGTCAATACTGCTTTTCAATTCTTGGTGCTCGGAGTAGCAACCCCACAGAGCGTTGAGGATACCGCCATCATTTAATTGGCAAGCGAATGGAATTCCGAGCTGGTTGATGCAGTCTCTCAAGAGATTGAGATATAAAGTCTTGTAACTGAAATCGGCTCCGTCCTTAGATGAGAGTGTTTCTGTTATGATCTCCAATGTTTTTTGAATGTATTTAATTTTTTTGCTCAATTTGTTGATGATTTCTTGAGTCTTGCTTGGGTTAATGAGAGCTATGGTGAGCAGTTGGTTGACCTTCACTTTCTCTTTCTTGGTGTCCATCTTCGTGTTTTGATTAGTCTGTGCTGATATCGTCTCAATTTTATTTATAAATAAACAGAATTTCACTCCTTATATAAAGTCAAATTGGACTCGTGAAATCTAGCTTTTTTCAGTAACTTTTGTAATTTCGTATTACAAATAGCTTCACGTCAGATCTAGTTGCACTGCTCAATATTTTGAATTACACGACTATTTGCGTCATAGAAGATCTTTCTGTGTAGAAATGACCCAGAAATGTTTACCAAACATTCAGCTAATAAAATAGTGAGTATATATATATTAGAGAGATTCAAAATTTAAGCAATCTCATTCACTATCTGAACGGATTTCTTAAAGACTTCGTTGCGATTTCTTACTCCACAACAAACTGAACTTTTAGTGGTGAACATAATACATAAATAGCATACATTATCTGCGTAGTCAGCAAGTACCCTCTTTCTAATAGTCTTGTGCCTGATTTTCAAACCAATCGACATTTTGATAAAACCTGGATATATTTTACTCGAAAGTCTCATTAACATTGTCAAATGTCTACTTAAGTCTTGAAGTATGTGAGCAATGTCCTAAATAAAAAACCTTAATTAAGGATATCAATATTTTATTAGTTTTACTTTTCACAAATCTGTAGCTTTGTCTAAATACATACTCTTTATGAAACATCAAGTTACCTGCTTTAACTGACATAGACTAATTTCTTCCACATAATCAAAATATTTTCAGTGTTTGTCGCCTCAAAACACCAAATCGAATCCTATAGCAATAGACTCTTTTGCGGTGTCTCCGAAATAAATAGAAATTTGATTTCATTCTGAATTGCATGAACTCCACATGATTTTTATTGAAAGAGACTAATAGATGGGTTTTATCTGATTTTAAAGCTCTGAATCTCTTTGAGAGGCTTTTTGATCTGTCTCTACGAGTGTAACATTTCAAATATTCTTCACTTATTCCTTTTTCGATAGATTGGAAGTGATTAAAGTACTAATGAATTATAGAAGCACTTCGAGGATAACTAAACAACCAATTATGAGGTGGAAGTTTCAATTAATTCCCATATACTGTACATTATATCTTAATCATCTACATATACAACCCGACATATCAATTATGCCAAGACAAAAATATTCATAAGAAAGATTAAGAAATGAAAGATTAAGATGTTATGAGTCTTGTTCTCTCCTTAATGTTTCTTTTGAGGTTTCATTTTTAAAAGATTGTTCCTCAACTTTACTCCATTGTTTATCATTTTCATTGCCTGGTTTCCTGTAATAAATTATTTTAATTCGAGTCCATTCAATAAGCTTTTTTACCTGTCTCTAAATCATCAAAATTGACGAATGCATGGCCAACACATTTTCCACTTTCCTGGTCTCTGACAACCGTTAGTTTGCCGACAAGTTTGAACCCCTGGAATATTGACTTTACTTCTTCATCAGTCGTATTCGCGGGTAAGCCAGTTACTTTAAATCCGAACATACCTCTTTTATAATCTTAAAAAAAAATTCAGCGAAATATCATTGAACAAAAACTACCTCCAGGATCCTTATTCGGCGAACTATCGGGCTTTATTTCTTCAAGCTTCTCAGGCGCCGGGTCGTCAAATTCCTTCAGATTGATTTTTTCGTCACCAGGTTGGCTCAATAATTTCTTCTTCAATACAGAAACGGTCTGATCCGAATCAAGAGCCTTACAAAATCCATCTTTTCGAACATAGCATTCGAGGCATTTTTTTGAGACACTGTAAATTTTGTCATGGTCTCCCGGTCGAACAATTATCTTTACGACCACTCTACCCGGGATCG
>ENA-UOUE01000535-UOUE01000535.1-compost-metagenome-genome-assembly--contig:-NODE-535-length-30088-cov-6.672254_pt1 | contig 30088 bp, 13 predicted proteins | sample MGYA00238146_ERZ747223 | MGnify/ENA primary metagenome ERZ747223 (study PRJEB28781, sample SAMN06268865) | compost metagenome | isolation source: single cell | place: USA: California, Emeryville, Joint...
ATTTCATGCTCCAGTAGGTATAAAGTGTAATTTAAATTAGAAGAGAATTGCTTATTACCGCTCTCTTGATTTTTATCGATTCTAAGAGTCGTTTTAGTGACTTTTGTTGTCATAGAGAAGAGAATTTAATTATTACTAGTATAGTCAAGAGCTTTGAGTGCATTGAGAAATGGCTGAGATATATTCAGAAGTGGGTGCTTAAGTTAAAAACTTCAGCAAACCGCAAATCCGTACTTCTAACCAAATATCAAAAAATATAATGGTAGATGTGTTAGTCTTTGATATCAAAACGATATTCTTAGTGAAAAATTTTGTCAATTACCACCATGTTCTTTAATTTGCCATTTATTGTGCTCACTACATGATGTTTAGAAGTATAGAAAACCGAAGGAGGAGTTCTTTTCATATATAAAACCAGAAAAACATCTGAAATTTGTTACAATTCTAGGCATATATTTATAGAGCTTTTTCAAGATAATTTACAATAAATCTTTGAACCAAGACTAAAGAGAAAGATAGAGATAATGGTAGATAAGCGAATTCGAATCATCGAACAGTCCAAAATTCCCGAATACCCGAACAGAAATGACCCAGATGCTGAATACCGCTACGATGAAGAGATAAAAACCATCAAAAATCAACTCAGGCAATGGAATAAAGACCTGACCAAGGTAAAAAATAGTGAATACATCAAACTAAAGCCTACTTCCAATCTCTTCGTGTGGAACGTTCTCTTGCGAGCAAAACCAGAGCAGCAAGACCTTTGGGGGACAAATTGGTATCGCGCTCAACTTGTATTCTTCGAAGGTTTTCCAGGTAAAGGTCCGGAACTGAGATTCCCAAAGGAATTCCAAAATCTATTCGTTTACGCGATACCTGATTACAATATTTGCTATAGCTCCCTCAATGGCTGGAAAGAAACTGATTCTCTGACGAGTGTGCTGCCAGGAGTCATAGAAGTTTTGTTTGAAGATCCTGAACTTGAACTGAACAATATGAAGTGCCCGGTTCTCAAAAAGCCAGGCTTAAGTGGCGTTGCTCCTGCCAATCCTGAGCTCGCCAAAACTTATATCAATAACAGAGCAGAATATAACAGAATCATTAAAGCTCAAGTTGCAACAGCGAGTTACCCAGAATATCTTGATTTTACTGAATTATAGTCCTCTCAGACAAGGCCAAAACTGGAATCACAGAACATTTTATAGAAGCCAGAGAGAAAAACTCTAAAAGATAGGAGCAAAAGATTATACATATTTGCTCGATTGATTTTGTAAAAGTATTCCTGAGTCATGACACAACATATATGTCTATATTTCCATTCCGAATAGCAGTTCATAAAAGGTAAATATAGTACAGCTTATCTGAGTTGACTAATCTAGAACTGGATTATGAAATCTGCTGCTCATGTTCTGGATCGTATATTTACAGGAGTAACTTCCCAAAAACACACTAATAACCAGTTTCAATTCAAGCTTCTGTTTCATCTTCATTTGAACTCAGCCAATATTCTTACTGGTAGTAAGTCTAAATAAATGTCAACTGCAATCTATCCTTTGAGTTCTAGATCCTTGTCCTATATCATGAGGCTGTAAAAGAGATTCGGATACAAAAGTTAATCGGTATGGAAAACAACCCAAAACATAATTCGAATCAGCATACAAAACGGCACCGTGTCTCGCTTCTGATATTTCATATCTAATTTATTTCATCTTGTTTTTTCTTTTCATTCCAACTTGTGGCAAGAGTCAGTGAAAGTATTCTAAGCTAATATTTTGAGCTAAGTAAATTCAGTAAATTTCCAAAGTTTCAGTATGCTTTATTTCAGTTACACTTGTTGTGTAATCAATTCTACTGCTCTGAATTATTTAACTCCTTAACTTCATACTGTAAGTCAAGTAAAGCGCAAATTTTTGCCTCAGGTTAAATTGAATTATCAATCAAACCGCGGATTTAAAACCAAAAAAAAGTTAATGGCTTCCTTCGAATTACTGTCTTTCTTGAAAATCCAAACGAGAAGCATTCCAATCGAAGGAAAATGCTGTTCCCGCTGATCTTTGAAGTTCAACTGCATCGATCAAAAGTAAAATCTTAAAAATGATAAATACATTAACATCGCAACACACACACTCGCAATTACACCAAGACACAACATGCGAGCTCCATAAGAAACGCCCTTCTTCATCGGATCTGCTGCCGCCGAATGTCCTCACAAACTTCCATCTCCTCTCTCCTTCGGCTCAAACCACGTATTATATAGTTTATGATGCGATTTCAGTCGCTGACAACCAAAACTACTGCATAAGAGCGCTTGATATCCAATCCGACTTTTATCTCAAGGATCGCAGCCTCGCTTTAAAATATTTCATGGAGGAATTGTCTTATCTCTGCATGCGCTTTGACAGCGAAGAGAAAGTTGCTGATTTCTCCAATCTTGTTGTTGATGATGATAGAGTTGCTTTGGTGATGAAGCCTTGTGCGACCCTCAGACATCTGAAGCAGCAAGGCGTTGCTATCGACGTTGAAAAAATGCTTAAAGAGGTCTATTCGGACATTTGTTTAATCTCTTCGAGATTCGGCATACATAACTTGGACTTGAACATGGATACTATCTTCTGCTCCAATGAATGCTATTTCGTCTCTGATTTTGCCACTGGGACACTTATCAATAGAAACACTTGGGCGATTGCGAAAAAAACTCCTAAAGATCAGAAAAATACTAGATGGGCCATTCACCAGCTAAAGCATCGCCGGTATCTCTCACCAGAGCAACTAAATTCCAAACTTAGTGAACTACCAAAGGATACCTCTATAGAAATCTACAATCTGGGGCTGCTCTGTCTCGAGCTTGCTGGGATAGAGGTTTCGGACTGGGAGATACTACCTTTGGAAGAAGACGAGAATCACTACGCTGAACTCCTAAAAATAATCCTTCAGAAGCTTCAAAAGCTCAAGCAATCCAACTCACTGCTGTCTCTCCTTAACCTGATGCTGGCGAAGGATGTTCCGACTAGACTGATCGCAAAGGGAATCTTGTTGTTGAACGAATCGACCCAATCAACACCTTCTAATCACGAACACATTATTATCCAGACGATTGAAAAGCCAAAAGAAACTCTGACTATTGATTTCGAAACGATCAAAGACTTTACAAAGCTCCCAAAGAAGAAAAAGGGATCTAAAGCAACCCCCACTGCAGAAAAGCATGTTATTCAATTCGAGACGAAGTGTCAACTCACTGAAAACGATTTGGATGAACTCGGGTTAAATATCACCGATGTAGTCAAGCTCTGGATGCCAGGACTCAAAGCAGTCAGGTTTCGCGAACTCGAGATCGATGTTTTGAAGGCTAAGATTCTCAGCGAGAGTCTTTTCTGGCCGAACCTCGAGAGTCTAGATCTTGCAGAGAACAACATTGGAGATCAGGGCGTCAAATTCCTCGCTGAAAATAAGACATGGGTCAATCTACGTTCGCTTAATTTGTCAAAGAATAAGATCCACGCTGAAGGCTGTGAATATCTCGCTAAAAACGAGACTTGGCCTGAGCTGAGAGACTTGTACTTGCAATATAATGACATTGGAGCCAAAGGTGCGCAGAATCTTGCGCAAAACACGACCTGGACGCATCTCACCTCACTACAGCTCACTGCGTGCAATATTGGAGTAGCTGGTGCGAAGAGCTTAGTCTCCAATAAAAAATGGCTAGGATTGGCGTTCCTTGGACTCTTACAGAACAACGTGGATCAGAATACAGCGGACTATATAAAAGCTACTGCACCTTGGGGCCATCAAGTGTCAATCTCGTTCTAAGTACAAGAACCGTATGCTCTGACTAAATATATTATTCTGGCTATATAGAATTTATTTGGATAACCATGAACTTTTTTCTCGTGGATAATTTGTAGAAGTTTATTTATTGGAGAACTTTACTGCTATATTTGACTAATAATAGAACCAAATTGCCACTATACATACAGGCAATTATTATTTCTAATATCATTGATAGTTCATTAATAAGTACTTGATTTAATCTTGCTTGATTTCAAATCTAGAATCAAAAACTATAATTAAAAAACTTGCCTTTCAGAGCAGAGAACTCCACACTTCAATCTATCTTATTTCCATTGAATTATCAAATCAAATTATTGTAATTTTCATCATGTCTTTTTTTTTTCATTCAAGTCAGTGCAATAAAAAGCTCTATGTTTTCTCTAAGGATAGATTTTCAATTTATGATATATGTTTCTCTTTCTCTCTCTCACAACAGAAGAACAACTAACTGTTCAAGAAGAAACTATAGAATAATGTTTTACCTTTCCTAGCCTGATATATATAATCAAGACTGCCGTTCCAAAGCCAAGAGTTAAGCCAGCCATAATTGCAGTCTCATTGATAAATCCATGCAAGTACTCTGTCTCGATGAATTTTTCCAAGTCGTTCATCATCTTTCTGATATTGACGTCCAAGAAGCAGCCATCGATTGAACGAAGATAATTCGACCCATGAACAAGCCACCATCGATATCCGAAAATGATCAGACTCTCAAATAGGAAATAGCCTACCAACAAAAGCGTAAAGTAGAAATTAATCAAGTACACCATCACATGATAGAACATTTCTTTTCCAAGCTGTATCCATTTGAATAGGTTAAAACCGAGCATCAACAGCATCCCAAAGATCAGTGCTCCTCCGCTATAATAGAAAATGGGGCCGTATTTATCAAACCAGTGCAATTGACTTTTTATCGAAGATATTTTAGAGAAATCGATGTCCCAGCATTCTCCAACCCATGTGAGAGGAGCAAATCGAGCCTGTAGATACACCTTTTGACCTGGGAGGTAGGATGCGAATGATGGTAGCTTGCTCATTGTTCCAGAAAATTTATTTTGGTTATAAAAATCCAGCTCGTCTATCTTATCAAGAGGTTTAAGATCGCTACGGAAAGCATATCCACCGCATCCTTGCTTGCGAGGTTGAGCTTTTTCTAAAGGGTATGCAGTGCGATCTCGTCCTTCGTTAGCTTCTTTAGTTCCATCAATAACGAAATAATCCCAGCAAGAAAGTCTGGCATAGGAAATTTCGAAACCTGTTAAAAGGTACGAAAAGGAAGGAGAATACACGAACTCGTAGCGTTGCCCAGGTTCCCATTCTGTTATCGTTAAGGATAAATCGACGTCGGGGTTATTTTTATAAGGATCTGGATTTTTAGCGGAATCTTTAGAGACCCACGAAATTGGGCACTTGCTATCTTTTGGAATACAGTAGCGGTCGCTGCAATTCTTTTTGCCTTCGCCACAAGTAGCCTCCATCCTGTAACTTAGGGCGCTTCTTGGAAGTTCTTTTGTACAGATTTGAGTATTTCGCCAGGTTGAGAAGTATTGTCTGTCGGCCGCTTCAATCTTCGTATCTTCTGGGCCGCAGAACTCTTTGGGCAAGATCGTTTGGGTTAGATTGGATTTGCAACCTTCATTGGTTCCAGCCCAATAACCTATTGGTTCGATGTTGAAACCGTCAGGACATACATCTCCTGGTTTGATAAGGACTAAATCAGTGATATATCCTTGAGTGTTTATGTATTGTACGTTCTCTAAAAGCGAGGGTGTGAGTGGCACTTCTGAGCGGGAGGTTCTGGCGATGAGTTGTAAGCGAAGGGAGGCAATGATAGTGCAAATGATATAAAATGCCACTGGTATAATGATAAGTGATTTGCGTGCTTGGTCAACACAGCGAGCTGGATCCATTGCGGAGGTCAGAGTGGCCGGTTTCTGCTCTGGGTTAGTTTGGAGAGGCTTTTCTCCTCCGGATATTTCAAAGCTTTCCATTCTGAAATTTTAAAAAAAATTATGTATCTTCTGAGGACTCTCAAGTCAATAATAGATCTCATTTCAGTTAGATTTGAAGCAATTACGTGTTACCTAATATTCATCGCTTTTTGACCCAATGCTTGAAAAATGATTGTGTAGGATACTACAATACTCAAAGTTTTTCATCAAAGTGGACTAATCTTCATATCATTGTTAGGCCGATTGAGAGGCGTTTTAGTTTGTTCTGCAATTTTAATTCATGTAAGTAGGATCGGATTGCTCTTGATAAATTTTTCTATTCCAATCCAGAGCTTCTCGGATCCAAATGATTTGGATTAATTTGATATTATAGCAATATCATTCTCCTATTTATTTACATGAAGATGGGCAAACTTATCAATTTAATTCATTTTCACAGGGAAGTAAATGACTCTATTAACGAACAATAATGATCATTCAAGAGCCTCTATTCATGTTGTAGAATTCCTCATTGAAGGCCATTTCCACTAGAATTGAGATCGATCACGAACTCGCCGCCATTCAATATTTCCTGAAAGTCTGTTCTCGTTATGTAAAGTCAAAAATTGGATGCTGGGTCACAAGATTTACAATAAGGCCTAAGCAAAAAGATCAATAATGAGAAACAGGCACTTTTTTTTAAATTTTTCTCTGTCAGATAATTATTACACATTTATGTATAAATACGATAATTGGTACTCTAAATCTCAGCTTAGCAAGTAACTCACCAAAACTACTCGGATTATTGCAATGGGATATTAGAAAGCATTAGGGTTGTACTAGCACTATAGAAACTTTAAAATTATTAGTAAAGGTTTGATAAATAGGTCATAAGAAATTATACGACAAGAGTGTTAATACAAATTATTAAGTAAAGGCTCAGGCTTATAGCTGAAAGCTTGAGATAGAATGAATAGATAAAGACGTATTGACTATCTTGTAAACAATTTATCATTCAGGTCTTACCCGAACAGGGAAAATTTTTTTAGGGATTGGCTTCCACTCATGGTTTGCAAATCAACAGAAAATATGAAATTTTTTTATCTAAATTTAGTCGAGGAAAATAGATAAATAAAAATACCATAACTGAAATATATCAAAATTGCTTTTATATGTAGTTGTTTCGCTTTCCTCGTGGTGTATATTCCTTCAATATTTTAGTCTTGCTTTCGAGGCCTCCCGAGAATTCTGGTTTGACTTTGTTTCCCAGCGTCCTTGTGTCCAGTTTGGATTCAAACCACAAGCAGCCAATCCAAAGATTTTCAACCTTGGTTGGTCTTTCGACCGGCACTATTCATGTCTTGTAGTGCTCTTTTTTTTTTTGAAAAAAAACAAAAAGAACTCACACATCTTAAGCATGACTTCCAAGGAGCAACCTTATAACAATAGAAAAAAATAATTCACAGCTTTAAAAAATGCAATATGGTATCCAAGCTAGTTTGCTTTCTCTGAAGAGAAAACGCAGAAGGAATATTGTCTCATTCTAATGCTAGCCCTCAGACATCTCGAGCACTTTGTTGCTTCTGGTACAAGCTCTTTTCTTGTAACTCAGCAACAAAGAGAAAGATGATTCACGTCAAGCTGCTGTAGAAGATCATTTAATTGCAATCTTTTGTCTCAAGAAAGTAAATATTTCTAATTAAATGAAGAAAAAATGGGCCGGGTATTTATAGGCGCAGTCAAAGTTTTAAAAAAATTCTCTAATAATAATTATTGGTCTACATTGAAAATTAAAATACCTAATCTATAAACTTTTACTGATAGAAATTCTAAGAACCTTTTAAGAAAATAAGTTATGGGTTCATTGCTAACAGTTTCTTGAGCCTGCGTCACATCACTGCCTCTTTCTCGGAGTCTCCTCACCATATTGGACCTGCCAAATTAATTTGGGAATTAAATCATATACAATGCGCATAACAATGAGGAATTAAAATGTGCTGGGGTATTTAACTTTGAATAGAATTCGGGGAGACAAGAACTTCCCTTTGCTAACACTGACTGCTATTTGCAGCCTTCTGGGAATTAACTCTAAATAAGTTAAAATACTGAAAGAAATTTGAAATTTATCCTTGTTCTGAAGGGCAGAAAATTTAGAGTGATTTCTCAATAAAACGTTAGATACATTGGTTTCTCGGAAAGGGCAGCATGGAAAAGCGAAAAGAGTTATGTTCATGAGCTAATGGACAGTTTGAAATTGCTATTTACATCTCTACCTTTTCGACACTTGGAAATGTGCCTTAAATATGGGTTCTTGAATTACTGACTTGCTGTTGAATAAATCAAAAATCGACTTAAAAGCTGACTTAAAAGCTGACTTAAAAGCTGACTTAATTCGATGATTTTTTATCAGTTTATCGGAATGATTTCTGAGAATCATTCGGAGCCTTCTAAAATTCTAAGAGGCGACTAAGCTATAGGCGTGCTTTAAAATAAGAAATGTTGTTGCTTAAGTGGTCACGATCATGACTATTAGAAAAGTTGTTTAGTGTCGCTGAAATAACTGTCACTTAGAAGCTATATATGCATCTTTTTCTTTCAAAATGATTCTTGAAAGAGGAACTTGAAAACGAATAAATCCTACTAAATTGAACGTCTTGAGAAAGTCACCTGAAAGAAGCAGAATTTGAAAAAGAGATGCTCTGGACGATTAATTTGAAAACAAAAATGATAATTGAAACAAATTTATTTCCTTTTGGGCAGGAACGCGTACAACGACACCTCTTTTTAAGGGTTTCCTTCATTTTACAATGTTCTAAAGTCCATTTCCTAACCTGAGCCTCTCTCTACATAGAAGCCATTACCGCCTGGTGTAGATCTCTCTCATTCTTCTGCCATAATTAACTTAAAATTCCTAACAAATTATGATGAATGAACAGGATTAGCTATATCCAACTCCTTATTACTTGTAAATCCCATACCTACAAGAAGCTTTCCTCTTTGCATTGTAGTTTTTACATAAGTACTTAAAAGCAGCATCTGCACATTTTTTTTCTCCGCTCGCAATCTCAAATATTTGCTCGGAGGGGGAACTGACACCTTAGTTGTAAAGACTAAGCAATCTTCACTAACTCGCTTCAGATATCACTCCTGTCGTGTCAAATTTAAAATCAAAATACCTGTAAATTATATTTTTCGATTTCTCAAATTTAATTAAGGAACGCAAGTCACTTTTCTGGAAGAACAATCGAGATCAGAAAGCTTCTGCAGGTATGAGTTTCAAAGGTTAACCAGCCAGCAAGACAACTACATAGGATGCCATTAGCTGTTGGATGTCTTTTTCACTCGACAACTGCGTGAACAAAGCAACAAAGTAGCAAAAGAGACAGGAATTAGCAATAGACAAGAGGTTTAGAGGTTCATGGTCAAGAAGTTTTGCAGCTAGAGTGAGATTAGCTTCTATTCAATAGCATAAGTTTCAGAAAATTGAATGGAGTGTTCGCTAATTTGATATTTAAGATAGTTTGCTTTCGAAGATTAGCACACCTTCAAAGTTTTAAGAAATAGTTCGCATTCAGACTTATCAGAGAGGGCGAGTTAAGCAAGCACAACTAAGAAAATAAACTAAGGTTAGAACCAATGAGATGACTGAATAATCAGAAGAAAAAATCAAGCTTTCAGACTTAGATTACTTTCCATTTTAATCAACAAAGGTTCTCATTATGCATCTGATGTGAGTTCTACACATATGCTGATATTACAGAAATTCAGGTGTAATTATTTATAGTGTGAATGTAATAAACAATAACGAAATTTTCATTTCTAAGCTAGAATTCGTATAGATAAGTCGAAGTGGATGAAAGCTGGATATGAAAAATGTTAAATTATGCAAAAAGGTAATCTCTCAGAATTATTGCTTGTTGGGAAATTAACTACGATAAGAAAAAAATGGAACATAGAAATAAGGCGTGATTGGAAATGTGAAAGATGATTTGTGAACGTTCGAAGAGTCAAGAATTTGAGTATGGAATATTCAATTTTAAAAATAAAAAAAGAGTGATTTCTAAAAAAGAAAAACTTTAACTCGATAGAAAACCATCGAAATTAACAAATGCAAACTTTTATTAGACTATTAGTGAAGGAGACCATGAATAGAATCTGTAATGTTGTCATCTTGAATTTGGTGCGGGGGAATTTATAAGCATTATCAATAGTAAACTAAAGCGTAAACCGTATTGAGATCAGATTCTAAGGCTCTGTTAAAGTTATTAAAGACAACTCAAGCGATTGCGATAATTGTTGGCTGTTTCTGTGCTTTACTTGAACAGCTTTTATTATTTTGCCCGCAGGACTTCATTATTTGGGCCATTTATGTATTGATTAGATTTGGTAAATATTAATTCTTAGATGACTATCAATTTCCATAAAGAACAAGATCGCAAAAAGTTTCAATTTGAAATTCAATAAATTCAACCATTCTCATATAATCTTAATATTTCTTATTGAAGCAGTCTCAAACAAACAATTTAGCTTCTAATTGTATTGTTTGAGATTTTGAATGCGATGAATTGCTGTCTAACTTATTCTAGTTTTGCAACATGTTTAAGTAGAGGTACATTTGTTCGTAATAAGCCTAATCTGTGAAAAAATTCTTTGAATTTCAAAAGTTAAGAGTATCGCTAAAAATAAGTTATTCTCCCGTTATTTATCATAGATGAAAAATTTCATTAAAATACCAAAACTACCTGCAACACATATTCTCATTATAACAAAAATGACTCAAATACCTGCTTTTTTGGACAATGATAAAACATCCAAATACCTTGTACTGTAACCCAAAATACTCTGAATAAAAATTTCCTTAATCACCATAAGTTTAGTCATCTCTTATCTTTTCGTTGCGATTTAGACTCGAAAAGCAGGAAATGGGTTCATCTATTGATGCAGAAGTTAAGATAGGACTGCTCGCTCAACAGAATCTTCTGTATGAGATGATGAAATCCTCAAATCTCTGCTATCGCGCAAGATTTGGTTCTGAATCAAAAAATGAATAAGTCAGAATCACGCTGAACGAGGCAAATTCGAATCGGAAGGAATAGTTATATTTTTTTGCGATTTCTTTTGGCCTCGGGAGCATATGAGATGACTGAAACTCTCAACTTCAATTCTAATTTTCAGTTTATGAAAATCAAAATGAATTATTAGATCTATTTCCTTTTTTCATTACAAATTTGTGAGTGAAAATGGTTTTAATTATACTAATCTGCTTGATTTACTCCAAATAGTATTAGAACATCAGAGTATTTTTATCTCTTCATATCACATATTGAATAGTTAACAAAAATCGAAATTTGAAACGAGCTTTGAGTACTAGACTGTCATACTAAGTATTTAGGAATGGTACTATATATCATGAAAATAGTAGCAATAAAGGACTCTCAACAAATACTATTTCACAGTCCTCCCTTCTCACGTTAAATTTTGTATCGAAGTAAAATACTTATACTGCAGTAAAAGAACGACTTTTCAGTTTGAGTCAACTAGTAATTAGAAGCGATACCACATATATGTGAATTGCTACAATATGTCGGTCAATTATTCTTATCAGTTTCAGATGATCATGACATAATCGCAGTGAAAACATCTGACAAGTCTTGAATTTCAGTTTTGGAAAAAGGAATAAAATTGCATCTATTTCAGGTACGATTGGACAAGAGAGACTGGTTGAAATCATTAAAGTGTGAAAAGTTTTAATGTTGTAAGGCTAACCCAGATGGATTGCTTCCGCTTGGGCAACCATTGGTCAGCTGTTGGGAATATTGGACTGCTTGCCTTAAAAACAAATTTCTAGTTTTCTAAACGAAATCCGTGTCAATGAGAGCACAAACTATATTACGGGAAACAAGTGATGCTTTGAGACTTGCTACTAGAGGGATATTCGATTCCTACATGAGCTAAAAAGTTCCATCAAATTAAGCTCAGATCCGATGGAGCATGTCTAAGATCCCAGCTGAATGCTTATCTTCTAATTCATAATAATATAACTCATGATTTATCAATAAATCCATGAAGAAACGCAATTGTATTTAAAGAGCACTTCTGTCCATGGAATACCTGTCTCATATAACTAAAAGGATCTTTTGTAAGTCTTAACAGCCTACAACAATCAACCAGCCTGTTGCTACTACACCAAAACAAGCAGACTCAACACTAACTAATCGTATTTTACAAACAGTGGATCTGAGTGTTCCTCGATTGGCTGACTCCTCATCTAATCGACGTCGTGGATGGCTCCTCCGCTTTATCTACTATGACAAACAGCAAACGTTTATTATCCTGATACTCGAACACGATTGCATTTATTTGTTTATCCTACACTCAAAGACTTTGCGGTTATTATCGAAGCGGCCTCTCGTCGGAATTTATAACTTTAAGCAAGCAATATATCTGCCAGAGGATCATAACAAATCTCTCGTGATCTATCATAACAAAGGGATTTATATATTTTCCGTGCTCTCTCTCAAAATTTTAAAAACTCTCACCTATGCAAATGAGCAAAGCAATAGAAAAGAAGGGACGGTAAGTATGGTCAAATATGGCTCCACAGTTGTAACTTGTGGTTCTTTAAAAAGGAATTCCTGTATCAATATTATTTTTGTTTCAAGCCTTGACAACTTGAAAACATGTCAATTACGTACGAAGCGAATCCCTAATTGCACCGAAAACTATCAGGTATATGCTAAGGACGTGAAAGGCAAAGGGTATGTATTCTTCTTCGTTCAAAACAAATACAATTTCAATGTATCGCAGGCTTTCCTCAAAATCATAGATCTTGACTCCCTAAATATTATGAAGACAGTCTTCCTGCCCTTTAGCTTTCAGGTCCTGCACGTATCCAATATCTTTTCTAAAATAATTGGAGTCCGCGAGATAACAGCCAACAAGACGACGAGATGGTATCTCGTCGAGATCCCAATAGATGAAGAATTTAAGAGTTTGGTTGAGTGGCAGAACGTTGATGAGTATCACAAATATTTGAAGATTTTGAAGTTCTCTCGGCACCCAAAAGTACATGTTGATCAAAAAGCATTGTACTTCGAAGTATCTTGTTTGTATACTCTCGATAAGAATCCGGTCTATATGCTTGAGTTCGACAAAGAAAACGAAATCATTAAAGAAGCGACGACGCATTTTTATCCAGCAAAATACAATGCTGTCCTCGAACAAAATGGAAAGAGAAAAACGGTTGGTGTTTTTAGTTCACGGAAAGGAGGTTGCATTCTTAAGCTCGAGATGCTCAACTCGATAAATAGTCTCGAGAAAAGCCTTTCTGGACTGAATATCTCAGATACGCTGATGAAAATCTGCCAGGACTCAAATATCTATTCCCAAGATAATATCTAGCAGTGTGTTCATATTTCGATAAGAGATGGTGGTTTTCTTTTCTGAAAGCCTTTCCTTTTTTTTCATCTGTGGAGTAACTGACATCATGAAAATTGTTTAGTCAGTTTCCAATTTCTTTCGAGTATGCTTTGAAAAATACATGTTCGGGAAAGGGATTTCTCAAATTGAATATGGAAATTTACATACCATTAATCAGCATTACAAACTTACTCGGAAAGAAAATAATCTATTTCGGTAAATAAAGAGATTCCATGTTTTTCAACTCAGAAAAACCGGATTGTCCTTGTTTTTTGGACGTTCTTTCTCCAATCAAGTCCGAACATTTAGATCGAGAGACAGAGTCTTTGTCCAACATCTGCAGCAGAGTGGCCTTCACATTTTCAGGAAAGCTCGAATCTTCAACAAATTCTTTGAAAACTCCATTGTGTGCTTTAATATCACTAGTTTCCGTCAGAATTTTAAGGTATTGTTTATCTATGCCTTCAAATTCGAGAGCAATCAGTCCTAGTGCATATATTTGCTCTTGAAAATCTGAATTATCCGGCTCCTGCTGAACAAAACTCCAATGATCTACAAAAAATTTGTGGTTTGTTTCGGTTCTATAGATATTCTCAAAACCGATAGGGATGTCTCCTATGAGTATTTCGTTCTTCATGAAATCCAAATCAGCCAAAACATGCTTGATGAGCACTTCAAAGTCCACATCCTTCTTTTTATCCATTAATTTCCTCAAAGGTACTCCTGGTCGCTTGACATAGGCCATGACACCTTCTCCTTGCTCGAAATCCTGGATGAAAATTTCTTCACGTTGGATAATGCAGAGACGCAGTAATTCCTTGATAAACCCTGTAACAGCAATGTCTATTTCTTGTTGGGATGGCTTTGAGTTTAATTCTAAGACTCGAATAAGCACTTCCGAGCCATCTTCTTTACTTTGGGCCCTGAATTCTTTGTAGTGTGAAAGAGTGGAAACCTCACCCTTGAGCAAGTATTTCTTGCTCATCTTTGGAGGCAGAGAAATGATTTCGTGCCCTATGGTTTGGCTCTCTACTAATTTCATCGGCGCATCAGGCTTTCCAAGTTTAGGCGAGACATTCTCAACTTGATGATTAGAGATATAGTTTTGAAATTTTTCGCTCTTTGCATCGGAACTCCATAGAGAATGAGTGTCGTTGTAAATATTCGCTCTACTGCCATTCATCACGTTCATAATATTAATTGGAAGATTGCTGTATTTACAAGATAAAAAATTAATATACTGCTCATTGCACAGAAAATATACCAAATTCATCAAATGGAGCAACATACTAAACTTACTAGGCTCACAGAACAATGTAGCCATGGTATTTTTCTTCTTTAACTCACTGTGCTTTGAAAGTTTTGATATGAATTAAGCCTTCTAGGAAACGATAATATATGCCTTGAAAGAATGGAACGCTGCACTCAAAATCCCACTTCCTCCCCGAGTGTCTAAGTATGGGAACTAAGCCACCTGTTGTGGGATTCTCATTGCAGATTCTAGCATGGGCACTGAGTCGATATCATTTCTTCGTATATTTTGTCATACTTCTCCATGCATAGCCTAGATCTTCATCACGAAATTAAAGCTTTTATCTGTTGATCTTGATGTGAAATGAGCTTCAACTTCAGTTATTATGCAGTTGGATGGTAGATTTGTTGATATCATTCAACGATCTGTGAAGTAATTCCAATTTAAATATCTCTAGGAATAAAATCAAGAGAGAAATTGCGCAAAGGTTTCTTCATCAACCTGCCACCAGAAAGTGATTAATTACGAACTTCAAATTGCACCTTTTTTGTGAGTTGGGAAGGAATCGCAGATCATCTGACTCCAAATTGGTCCATCTGTAATCCCTTATATTTTTTTCTGCTGGACACTAGAGAACTGTTAAGTTAATTTTTAAAGTCGACTCGGGGCTGACAAGGCAGATATGATGAACTTAAATATCAGAATGCACATTAAATGCTCACTTTCTAGTAATTCATTTGAAAATACAAAACAAATAACAACTTTCATATATAATAAAAGACCTGAAATGATAAATTTAAAGGAAGAATCCACTTGCTCAGACCTCCAGTTATCCTCAACACTGCCCTCTCAAGGCATCCCTGATACATTGTCTAGCAATGCTAAACCTAGGCGAGAGAGCTGCCATGAAAAACCAAACAATAAACCCCCAAAACTCTCTTTTGAAAATAGTTTTGAAAACACAGCCCTTCTTCAAGAATTTGAATTGAAGTTCGAAGAAACAGGACCTGAAATGAAAAAAATCAAATTAGAATCGCCTCAAAAGGCATTCACGAATAGTTGCTCAGGCATATCAGCTGAGCTCAAGATTGAAGAATCTAACGCAACTGAGACTAACTTGAAAGAAGAATTCTCCCTCAATTCTGCTGCTAACTCTGCCAATACGCAAACTTGCGATGAAAATTTCCTTAGATATACTGTAAACCTTGCCCTTAAACAGTTATTTGCAAATGCCATACCAACTCAACTGACACTTAGAGAAGAAACAGAGTACCACCAATTTTACACGGGATTCGGTACAATCAACTTGCAGCTGTCCCACAGCAACTTCAAAGGGTCCCTCAGCTTACAACCCAGTTTGGCAATTCAGTCGGTCATTGGATCATTAGAAGAATCTCTCACAACCTCAGACTTGAGAAAGAGAGAGGCTAAGCCTCAATCGAAAATAAAATGTCAGCATTTGAAAAATTTCAGTAAAAAATTCGGCGATCAATTCATTTCCTACTTGAAAGTCATGCACAAAATCGACGTAAAGAAAAAATGGAGAGATAAATTGAGTTGGAAAATTGTTAATTCTTACTTGGAAGGTCAAGAATCGTTGGAAGGTTTCGATACGAGAACTTTTATCACTCTCTTTTTAAATTTCGTCCGAGATATCGACATTGAAAAATTTGAGAAGTCCCGAGTTCACAACACGATGGTGAGAATATGCTATAAAATTATGACTGGCTATCTTAAATCCGCCTGCGAATTGATAAGACGATATGATGCTATTTACAATTTTAACTTCGTCTCAATAGTGAAAGTCTGGCCACAGTTGGAAATGTCGGTGAGATGGGAGCTTCCAAAAGTTGAGAATTAGATTAAATGAGTTTATATCTATTTTTCTGTTGCGTTGTAATACACTTTTTCTCTCTGTGAGTAAATCTATTTGAGATTTTTGAAGTATTTTGTAAGAGAACTGAGGTAAGGTTTTTAGTAGGACTGTTAATGTGTCACTAAATGCAATAAATTACCATCATGTGGAGAAAACTACATAAATTTCTATTTTTATTCACAGCTCAGGAGCTTTGTTAATAGGCATCTTACCTTAGTAATACATCAGAGAGCTCATAGAGGAGTTGTGTTTACCTCTCTCTTCATAATCAATTAAAAGTTAGTTCGAGAAGGACAGAACATATGGGAGAAATTTTCAACAAATGGTGTCCATTAACAAAAAAAAAAAAGCATCCAATACACTCAGAAATTAACCGTCACAGCAGTAAGTCAATATCTCATCATAAATTGAACTGGAAAGTTTCAAGAATGGCTTTTTGTGGTATCAAATTCCTTATCAATTCTCCAAATCAAATGTGTTACGGAAAAATGAGGCTTTCGAAGCAGAAACTATGCAAATGAGAACAATTTCTCTCTTTAGGAGTCCAATATTTCTCATTGCTAGAATCAGCAGACTCAAAAAGATTTTTTGTATTCTATGAAACTAAGTGAAAAATCGTTACATATCGAGCAGACAAAAATTTTTTTTTTGCTCTAAGTTGAATGGACCCAAAAAAAAAGAGCCAGAAATCCCTACAAACTTCAATCTCACCCTTTTCCAATCAAAAGGTGGCTCCTATTTGACTTTTGAGCCATATTTTTTTATTGTGAGTATCTTATCTCTTCAATTTAAAGATTGGGTCATCCAGCAATTTTATGATTTGACTCCATTCACCTTGCTCATTTGAGCAATCGTATTGATTGAAAGAGAGTTGGAAGACAACCAATCGCACATCATTGCTTAGAAAGTTATCATCAACGCCTAACTTTTTTAAACTTTTGGCATAGAGCAGACACTTTGAAATCCACAAACAGAAACAGGGACAAAATAGCAGAACTACCGACGAGCAGTCTTGCAGAACGAAAAATAACCAAACAGAGAAAAAAAGCTAAACTTATATTTTAGATAGTTCTTGCATAGTGTTTTAATTAAATTTCTAAAAGTCCACAATTAGAGTGTCAATAAACCTAAGGTTGCTGTTGCCTTTTAAGGCAAGAATGCCTCTGTCCCCTTTTGAATTTTTTTCTGTAGAACTATAAATTGATGATATTTGCTCTCATTTGAGTCTAAATTTTGGCTCCTTTGTGGTTCAATTCAAATGGTTTTTGTAATGATTGTCTCATCCCGAGAACAAGAGGTGTTTTCACCTTTGTTATTCTAAAAACCGGTTTCAATTAGCACTACTCTTTAAAGCAGATTCTCCAAATCAAATTCCACAGAGATCATGGGATCTCAATGGAGGGTTGTACATTGAAATAAGACATGCAAAATTTCATTTTGCATGTAGTAAGCAAATTCTTCAAATCTGACAAGGTTCCACTCGCTGCGCATGAATAATGCCAGCAGACCGAAAGGAAAAAGAGCTTCTGAAAATCAAAAAAAAAAACGTTTGAATCATAAGTTTATATTTTTGGCGTTGTGTGTTTAGCTGTCTCAATTAAATTGGATAAGATCAGTGTTTTTTTATAATCTGAAAATCTGTTAAAAATTATTGACGATGAATTTGACAGAGAACCCAGTCTATTACGGAGACTATATTTATCTGAAACTTTTTCAAGGAACTTCAAGACAAGGATATGTCGTCACAGCAAACGGTTATTACTCAAATTGCCTCTGGGCGGGTGGCCAGGAGAATTTGAATATTAAAAACTATAGAGATTGTCTCTTCCAAATTCTGCCAAATGTTCACTCGGCAAGCTACGGTTTCGTGAAATCTTCAATTACTCAATACAATCTTCTCAAGACACTCAGTCAAGAATCCGAAAACGGCCACGAATTCCTTGGATCTCTTCTCGATAATGAGATGAAGAAGCAAAGTAGCCGAGAAGACAGGATAGACCTTCTAAACAAGAAAGAAATCGAAGAAAGTTTAGGGAAACCGTTGCTTTACGGAGGTAAATTTATGCTCAGACACGTTGAGAGCGGAATGTATCTCGAAAGCACATCAAGAATGAGCTCAATCTCACATTGTCTTGAACTGAAGCTCTCGGAAAAGCCAAGTCCAGAATTGTATTTTGAGATCATGGCTTGCAGAAGTTCTAAAAAAAAGGGTGACATTGTTGAATACTCTGACCAAATCAAAATTTATTCAACAAGATTGAGCAATTTTATTTGTGCTGGTGATGTTTCTCTTGATAGCTGTAAGAGCCTAGACCTCACAAAGAACCCATTCCTTTCAGACAAAGATTTTCCGCACTATCCGCCTCGAAGACCTGAGTCAAGAGTTGACAATGGCTGCACAAAACTCGCGGGTGCTTCTTTATCTCAAAACGATCCAATCTTACTGGTAAATTACGAGCATGTCTCCAGCGAGTATCTAAAAACAGGCGAATACATCCGAATCACGAATCATGAGCTCGGATACTTTACAATTTACAATGGCATGGTGGATGCTAAACTATTCTTCCAAAAATACGAGCTGTTGGACTACCAATACAATCAAATCAATACTATCTTTCAGATAGTCGCTGCGACGAACGATTTTACAGAGCTTCCTGTGGAAGAGCCAATTGAAACCATGAATCCTTCCAACCAAAATTATGACTCAAAAGAAGCAAAATGTTATCTATTGAAGCATTTCATTACAGGGAAATACATTGCCGAAAAAGATGGCTCAATTATTCTTGTCGAGAGCTCTGACATATTTTCTATTCTGGAGGGGAACGCAATAGCCGTCAAGGTACAATTCGTCGCTAAACCTCATCATCAAAATCAACTCATGCACAGAAGTGTCGAGTTCGAAATCAGGTTCATCCGAGACGGTCATCCTCCTGTCTACTTTGATAAAGGAAACAGAATTTCAATTCCAACAAAAAACTACCAAATGAATTCAAAGTACTATTTCGGGTTTGATAATCCTGATGAGTACCTCGTTAAAAAACTCAGACCTATGTGGTTTGGGGTAGCTGCTGCGGACACAATTGGGAGTACATTGAAATACTTGCCAGTCGATCAAGCAGAAATGATTTATATTTTACAGGCTGAAAGTTTGGCAACAGCTTTTGAAAACTTTTTCGATTTCTGTTCAGATCTGAGAACTCCATTAGAACGAGTTCAAATTGAGCAGAGCTTGAAGGAACAGCCATTGAAAAAGCAGCAAGGTGAGGAAGGTGAAGCCAAAACGAAGGGTGCTCAAGAAGGATTGAAGGATAAACTTACAAGAGCTGAGAGAAAAAGGCAGCATGAAATCTGGATGGAAGAGGAGATTGAAGCGCGGAAAAGAACGATGATAATAATGAAAAAAAAGGAATTGAAGCTCCTTGAAGATCCTACAAAAAATCAGAACCAAGTAGAAGATGTTAATTCCGACCCAGAGGGCGTTCTGATTACTAGTACTGAGCTCGAGATGATAGAAGACGAAGCTTATTATGCTGTTCTGCAAAAGGAGCTCCTTTTGGGAATTGAACCTCAAGACTATGAAGATCCTGATGGCAGACAATTTGACGACTCTGTCGGTGACATTTCGGTTGGAATTGCAGAAGACGTGTCCGAAGCACAGTTTGTTAACAAAGTGAAGCCTTCAGAGAAGGATTTTCATGATAACAATATGATGCCTGGAATGGACACAAAACGAAGAAATGAGTCGTTGTTCAGGCCTGAAGCACACAGGGGAACAACATCATCGATCAATCAGAAGATAGACGTTATGACAAGAAGGAACGAATTCAGAATGGGAAAAGATGAAGAAGGTTCTGTCTCATCAGCGAGACGAAAGAGAAGAAGACAATTAACAAGAATTGCAAATGTGTCGAAAAATAAATTCTCAATCAAGAAAATTGAGAAGGAATGTCTACGCAGCCTTTCAGGCCGCATGAAAGCCTTGATAAAAACAATTCAGTCGTTCTTAGGCACAAAAGAAGAGTCACAGGACAGAAACAAAGGCGAGGATATCAGCAAACAAGAAATTCCAAATCAAGTTTCTGTTGAACAGACGATTCGTGTGGACGATCACTTAGTGTTGGACCCTGTTAAACAGTGGGCTGTTCGAGAATTTCGTATTATCGACTATATCAATGTCGCTCTTCACAATTTTCTGCGAGCCGACACTATTACCACTATGATCAAAGAACTCCGGACGAAATATACCAAGGATGGGGTATTAGATGAAAGTTTCTACGATTTCGATGTGGAGATGTTCAATAATTTTGCAAGAGTATTAGTCGAGTTACTCTTTGCAGTCACGAAAAAAGATTATTTGAACCACCTCTATAATTCCCAATTTGTGAGGGTTTATATCAACGGTCTTCTGGTCACTACGGCTGGCATTTATAAGATTGTGCCCTTGTGGAAACTGTCTCGCACTCGAAAGCTTATACTCGAATGCTGCAAGGTGTTTCTTTGGGATGAAGACACGGACGCCATCTCGCAGCTTAACTTTTATCAGAAGCAACTGTTCAATGCCATTCGGACAACGGAGGATTATGAAGGATTATACATTAATCTGCTCGATAACCAATGCAGAAGCAAGGCACCAAACTTAGATAACAAGATAGCGACCGGTTTTATCTTAGATTTCCTCACAAACGAGGAAGATTTGAATCATACTTTCCCAAAAATCGCCGAAGACAAGACCGGTTTCATGGTTCATTTTGAACGTAGGGCCGGAAGGACCAACCACACAGCTCTCAAGGAGCTCGAAATGGCAGCCCAGCATGAAGACGATCCTGAATTTAGTGACCTTTTAGCGATGGCCGAATATTTACTGCAAGCTTTCCGTCTCGTAAATTCGCTCTCAAACCTCAATAACTTGGTGTTTTTCCAAACAATCATCAAACATTATCCTTATGAAATCTTGGACAAAGTGAGCAAAAAAACTAGTGCGACATTCTTTGAATTTAGCGTACTAGCTGCCGAAATGATAATCAACGTCCATATGAAATACGTTAAAATACCAATTGATAAATTCCCTGAGCAGATCCAGATCGTTGGGACTGAAGCTGAAATAGCGAGGTACAAGGGAGAAATTAACAAGATTCTAGAGAAAAATATAGAGTCTCTCCTGTCTGACCTCGAGATCGAAACACTAAATGAAAAGCGGCTCAAAGATGACGTGCTCAAATGCAAAGAGATTTTTAAATCAAAAAGAGCTACGAGACAAGCTGAACTTGAGTTGAGACAGCAGGACATCGCCAATAGTGACACCGGAAATATTTACGTAACTTTAACAAAGTTAAAGTCATTCCTCTCTGTCTCTATTGATGAGATTTCTTTGGATTATCTGAGAAGTATACACGAATTATTCTACAAGGTGCTTGAAAAGATGACTATTGATAATATTCCAGAAAAAAAAGCTATTATCGAAAAGAAGACGCATTCTATGAATAATGGTAATAGAACTGAAAGCAAAACCAAAGCCAAAAAAGTATATGAGCGTACCAAGACGTCCGTTGGTTCTCCTGAAAAAGCTGAAAAAAAGCAAAATTACGGTCCAGATGTTGCACTTGAGATTTTGGCGATTTTTCGGATGATAGAAACCAAGTTGATTAATGTTGCTGCGTTAAAGATTCTTCAAGTTATTAAGGAACGGGCACTTCGTCAACCAGAGGGTAAAGGACGCTCGCTTGATAAAAAGATGGCTGGTCACGCTCTCCTCGGACTTATACACGACAATCGAATAAAAACGTCCGAGGGTGAGGAGATTGCACATCTGGAGTTTGACCAAGAAGTTTTGAGCAATGTAATTATGAACTACAAAGATGACTGGAAAAACCGAGCAGCTCTATATCATATCAGTAAAGATCATCATAAAAGAGACCAAGTCCTCCAAGGTGAGCATGATGCTTACTCGGGCGATAATCTCACAAAGCTATTTTTTGATATGATTCTGCTCCGAAAAAGCTCAATTACAAGAGAAGTGATCACTGTCCTCAAGGATATCGCTAAATTTGAGAATACTTTGTACGTTGAGCTCAAAAAGATGACAATGATTAATGACGACTTGGACCTGAAAAGAGTGGCTGAAATCGTCAACATTATCTGCAAGTTGAATAGCTATAGCAGGCTGTTCCAATGCGAAGAACACTTTAAAAAAGAGATTCCAAAGGAAAAGTTGACTGAAATCTTTAAGGACATTGATAAGATGGTCAACTTCTTACTCTTCTCAGTCTACCGCGCCAAAAGGCACTTCCGTTATAGTGACCAGTACTCTGACCCTGAGGACCGTTTTCTAAAAGGGTTTGAGGCCTTAAAAACACCTCGCTGGGACAAACCTTTCAAGCTCAATCCTGAGGCGATCAACAAAATCTATCAAAAAATATTTTTGATGCTGAAAGTGCCAGAAGCGTTGTTTGAGTTGATTAGAATGACAATCGAAATCAGAGGAAATTCTGTCGAACCTGACATCTATCAGCTCATTATCAGAAAGGCGATTGTTACTCTGTGTGCTTTTGTCTATCAGAATGAAGAAAATCAGAACGCAATTTATGATAAGAAATACTTGATCTTGAATTACTATCACCAACCCTTCATCGACCAAAGTTGCGACGTCTATACCCTCTTTACCGAGTTAATGAGAGACAATGACAGGCTACAAAAACTCCCACTAAAATACCTGTATGATATTACTTGGTGCTCACTCTTAGAAATAACTAAACGAAAGGTCTCTCCTTATGAAAATAACTCTTACTTGTGCACGGCGCTGATGGCTTTGCATTTCATATCGAATATGAAAATTGGAGGATTCGAAGCTGAAACCTGTATTAAAGAAAAATTCGCTGAAATCACCGAAACATTGAAAAGCGACAATTCCTTGAACATCTTCTACCTCTACAAAGATAAAACCCGAGCGATAGAGCTTCCCTATCATTATTACAGCATTAGGGAATTCTTTTCTTCTTGGCTGGAAATCTATAAAACTTTTCTGAAATCCGTCGTGAGGCTGGAAAGAATTTTCGGCCAATTTCAGCTCACCCATTGGAACGAGGTCCTGGCAAATCCATCCATTGCGTTCCAGTTTGAAATCCGTAATCTCCTTTGCAAGACGCTTGCCCGATCATGGTATGGTACTCGACACAGAATCATCGTGTTTGATCAATTCGAAGGGTTTAAGACTTTTGTTTTCCGGTTATTCGCAGATCTGAGTGCCTATATTTGGATGATGGCTCAAGAAAGTCCGAACCTTATAGAGCTAGTCAACTATGATTTCAAAATCGATTCGAAATCATCCTTTGGTGAGGATTCTTATGTGAGGTTGATGAAGAACGTCCTTCAAGATTTCAGAAGAGAAAAGGGTCATGAAGCACATTTCGAAATTTACATTGAAGAAATCAGCTTGATGGATCTTTGGAAAGAGCATATTTACGATGGATGCTTGGGACTTCTAAGTACTTTGGTTCTTCAAGAGGCAGAGAGCATGATGTACAATTTCAATCAGGCCGACGAGAAATTTCCAAACCTTATCTCGTACTACTTGTATTTGATTCAGAAATTGATGTTGATCCCAACAGACACGTCCACAGCGCAGAAAAAGATAGAAGATGATTTCCAAAGGATGACGGTTTTGCCTGAATATAAGCCGATTAAGGAAAAAATCGAAAGGGTCGCTCAAGACATAAGAAATACTCGGCCATTGATTAAAAGCCATTCAAATATTGGGAAATTTAACACAACCACAGTCGAGCATGATTTATATGAAGCTGAACTAAATCGGCTCCTGGTTGAAAGAAAGTCCACCAAGGAAAGAAACACCACCGCTCTTGCCAACCTTCTCGGAAGTATGCCATATGCTCATGCGATCTTAAGTGAAATTATCCTCTATGTCAAGAAAGAATATAGGAAAATCAAATCATCCGAGCTCACCTTTGTTCTTAAATTGCTTCGGAAATTCATTGAAAGAGAAAACTCACTTGAGACAGATCTTCCCATCTACATGTGGGAGACCGTAAAGATTACCGATATTCGGAAAATGCAAAGGCTTCAAAACTTTTACAAAACTCTAGGCTTCACAGAGTTTCTCATTGATGTTGTCAACCAAGTGAAAGGAACCAATGTTCTTAAAGAGTTCTTGCTGGTCGGAATGGTCTATCTTTATGGAGGAAATTCGGAAATACAGCAAGAATATTACAATATCTTTATAAAAGATTACAATAATCCTGTAATCAATAGACTTCGACTGATGCTGACAAAGTACGCAGAAGAGTTTAGGACCTACGAACAGTATCGCATTGACAACCTCTATAAGGAAACTGTTGGACATATCTTCGAACGTGGGGCTGAATTTACCAATGAGAACGGAGATGAATTTTTCGGTAAAATTAGGAATATGCTCCCAGAAGAACTCTTGAAGGATTGTATGGAAACAAAGAGCTCAAACATGATAGTGCTAATTCTCTCCTTCCTTCAAGCTCTTGCCGAGAAACAATGCAAAGAGCTTCAAAACTTCATGCGAGAACAAGTCTATACCGACGAGAAAGGAGAAACTAGGCGATTGGCGAACTCATTCAACTTTTTGAGTGAGTTTAGGTCCTTTTTCAATTCGTTCTTCAGGCTTCACAGTCGCTTTAGTAGTACTATCGGAATTAAGCTCATTGATGTGCTTACTGAGTACATTCAAGGAGATGTTGCAATGAATGTCCACGATTTGCTAAATAAAACCTTGCTATTCGACATGTCAAGAGTTTTGACAGATTTTAATAGTCCATACCACCTGCTTCCTCGAGGTTATGAATTCGACCCAAATGAAGGAGATTTCCGAACACTCAAAAGCAAAGTCATTGGATTTATCAAAGCCTTGGTTGAGTTCCCAGATCCAACAGTCCTTGACAGAATTCAGCGCTACCTTGATGCAGAGGGACTATTGGACGCGTTTGAGTCAAATATGTATAAATTCTTTGGATTCGATCAGAAGAAGCCTGTGAAGGGAATTTACACGTTAATGATGAGCAAAGTCGAAGAGCTCGAATTGAAAGATTTTGAAGACGGTGTCTTAATGGATGCACTCAACATCTATATGATTTTCCGCTATCTATGGGAAGACAATGACACTTTTAAAGAAAAAATAGAAAAGTTAGTTGAGAATGCAAAAAGAACTGATAAAGAGAAAGAAATCTTGGACTCGTTACTCAATACTTTTTGCACCCAGGTTGTCCATTGCATCGAGATTGTCATGCAAGAAAAAAAGAGAGACCTCATCAAATATTGGTTCCCAATTCTGCCTGTCTGCAGATACCTTCCAGACTCGACACGTGAGAACTTCGAGAAGAATGTCGACAGGTCAAATATCCAAGCTAAAATAGCTGGGCTAATGGAATCATCGGATGAATTCATTCCGCAAATGTATAACGACTATAATGCAAGCCAGCGCTACTTCGGATTAAATATGGCAGTTATCTATTCATGGCTAAGAAGAATTGGAAATGGCTTGGCAATTGCGATAAATGTTACGAACCTTGCCACTTTAGAATATGATCTCGAAGAGGACAATGTCAGCTACATTCCGAGCTATAATTCTGTTATCGCAACCGTATTTTGTGTTATCAACTTAGTAGTGGCCGGCTTGGTTGCAATTTATTGGTATATCACAACAAGCAAGAGACATATCACTGTGTGCTGGGAGCACTATTCGGATAGAGTCTACAAAGAAAAGGGACCAATCCCACCTAGAATTTTGCTGAAATTGGAAGAAAAGCGGTATAATGACATTACCAAAGAAGAATGTCTGCAAATCTTGAATTCCTCAGGTATAAATTCTGAGCACTACGAAGAAATAAAGCAATCTCCACTTCTCAGAGGATACATTCGTTGGACTATGCTCCGAATGAAAATTATATTCCTATGTCAAGCGTTGACTTTCATGTGGCACTTTGTCTATCTTGGGCTGAGTATCGGTTCAATCTTCACTCCAATCTGTGCGTCATTGCTGCTTTCTGACATCGCTATTCAATCCGATGCGATCATGCAGGTCTTTAAGGCTATCAGTACCAACTGGAAACAGTTCCTTTGGACTTTGTTCTTACTTATGAATATCGCACTGTTTTACACGTTTGTATCCTTTTACACGCTGCAGCCTGTGTTCCAGAGTCCAGAAGGTGAACCCTATTGTCAATACGCCTTTGGTTGCTTCTTAAACATTTTGGATCTTGGTCTCAGAATGGGAGGAGGTATCGGTGATGCTATTCTTTATCCAGCATACACAGGTGATAACTCTGGGTATTTCTTCGGAAAAGTCGTATTCGATCTCACTTTCTTCGTCATTATGATTGTTATCCTCCTCAATCTTATATTCGGTATGATTATCGACGCCTTTGGAGACTTGCGAGACAAAAGAAAAGAAAATGAAGAAGATCAAAAGAATATTTGCTTTGTTTGCGGAATCGACAGAGCTGAATTTGAACGTCACATCAGCTTCGATCATCACGTTCTCAAGGAGCATTTCCATTGGGATTATGTGTTCGCAATCGTATATATCAAAGATAAGTTCAAGAATAGAAGGACAGAGATGACAGAACTTGAAAATTATGTAAACGACAAATATCGAGCCAAGAACTACCAATGGTGCCCAATTGGTCGTTCATTGACCCTTGAAAAGATTCAAGAAACCGTTGGGTCTCAGAAAGACGAGAATGCAATACTTTTAGAAACCGTGAAGTCTCTAGCAAATGACGTTAGAGAAATGAAAAAGAAGGCCATGGATTCAGATGCTGACTCATAATAGACAGCATCACTGAACCAATAAGAACCAATTATAACTGATATAGATATACAATGTCGATTATTACGATTTATAAAAACTTACTGATTTCATGCTTGGATTGAGCTTTGAGAAAATATCGATAAGTATAGACTCTCTTTTTCGAAAGTTGGTTGTCTACATCTTAGTTGATGGGATCGAAAATACCCTGATTGGTTTCGTAAACCTGTATTAACAATTATTTCATTCAATTTCTTTAGCATTGATATCTAACATTGTTCAAATTGGTCTCTTTTCAGTGATATATGAGTTAACAAGTCAAGAAAATTAGTAAAATCTCTGAAGAGTTTGGATTATCGAAAAAACACTATATATAACAAACTTTGCAACTCCACCATTTGCGCCTCTTTTCGCTTGGGTTGTCTTCGCTCCTTTTTAGGCCCGTGTTTTCGACAACAAAAATATGCAACTTTTCCGATGACTCTTGAGCAATGTATGTGAAGTTGTGTATGTCTAACAAAAGCTAACTTTTTTCGGGCTCAAATTGGGTGGAAGAAAATATTACAGGAAAATCTGATATTCAAAGATTTAAAGACAAATTTTCTACTGAATTGAAGCTCACAAGAGAGAGATATCTTACGAGTGTACTAATTCATGCCAACACTCTGTATGTCTCACTTTTTCTACTAGCTGCCATATTGATGAAGTTTGGTTTGTTTGTCTTGTTTTTTTTTTGAGTGAAGTGGGAGAAATTTTACAGAAACGAGTCATAAATAGAGCCGATTCAGACCAGCAGTGACAAAACTGAAGGAATTTATTGCCGGCTTGATCTAATTAATCGAAGCAATTAATTGGTAATTAGGGATTCATAAACCGAAAAAATACACGTGACTACATTTTCTCAATTTATATTTTATTTTAATCTAGAAAGAACAAAACACTCAAAAGAAATTCAACCAAAAAAGTCATTAACGTGTTCACATTTTCTAACTTCAAGGGCTGTCTTAATTTAAGATGCAAACCCTTTAAAAAAACTTGTTCGACCTTAATAGTTTGATTATATTGGGAAAAAACATAAATTGAGAAAATGAAATCAAGAACGGCTCAGAGCCAATTGAAGCAATCCTGTTCTCTGCATTCAATATAAACTATTTGTGTCTTATTTTCATGAAATGAACCATTTTCCGTGCGTTAGAATTGAGATAAGTCAGTATAAAAAATTTACAATTTCTTATCAGTTTGTCATTGGGTGTCCTAAAAAACAACAAACCGAAACTTTCACTCAAATTAGGCTCAAAATCACTATAAACAACGGCTTTGGCCATCATCTCTAAAGATGAAGAAAAGTTCCGGTACTTTCTTATCTACAAACTATCTAAGAAAGATTTCGTTTTAGATTCTTTTACGTTGTTTAATGTTTATTGAAAGTTTTTATGCCAAAGCTTTTCTTTAGAACATGAATGGCTTAAATGGAAATGAAACAATTAAGGCGAATCAAATATTGCAAATTGTTAAAAGTTTCTGACTCAGAAATAGCTTAAACCTTCGAAAGACAACTCCTTTGATTCCTCATAGGTAAACGAAGCTCGTACCATTTATATTCGGAGTCTCTCGAAAAAGGGTTTTGTAATAAGCATCAAAGAGATCGGAATAATTAATAAAGAGGGTAGCTCAGAAGCTTCAGAAGTTTTCAATAAAATTTTAATTTCTTTGTACATTTCAGAGACCACTCGATGCAATTATTAAATAGATAATGCTCGAATTGGGATTGAGAGCAGTGCAAACATTTATTCAAAAGAGTTAGTTACTTTTTAAAGTAATAGAACACTTAGAACTGCTGTTCTCATGGATTATTTTCTCAACTTCAAGAACAAAAAATATGAATCACTGTACTACGACTCTATCGATCCATACTTGGCAAAGATCATCAAATCTAATCTAGTAATCTTGATAGTCGTGGTACCTTTTCTACCATATACACAATCCCTGAGGTTCAGAAACCCTAACATTTCCACTTCACAAAGCATACAGCGCACGTTAACTACTTGCATACTATACTGTCTCCTGGCCTTATTGGTGCTTTTTATCATCAAGACAAGATCCTCATTAAAAAAGCATCATAAAATTACAAGATGGAGCTTCGACCTATTTTTTAACTTGATCGCGGGATATTACGCCTTCCAATTTTGGGAGAATAATAAAGATGGTGACGATGCGATCTTTCAATATTTTGTGGGTTGGTGGCAGTCCACTATTGCTTTTGCTCTGCTGAGTCCATTATCTCGATGGTACCTCAAACTTGGCGCATATCTCACGTTTATCTTAAGGATTGGTGTTGGAGCATACCTCTCTACACACTCTACTGTGATTTTGATAAGAATGATTCAAATACTTCTCCTGAAAGTACTGCTGACTTATCTAAACGAGCGAGACGATAGGAAGTTCTTCCTTGAAAAGCAATTTCTTTACGAAGAGACAAAGGTTTACAAAGATATATTTGATTTGACGTCAGATGGGGTGATTATTTATGGTCTTAAAGAAGGGTTGCTCTTTCGTAATGGATCTCATCAGAATTATCGTTGGTGGCAAGAAGATCAGAGTTTAGAACAGAATTTTGCTCAAGTACAGCTAAAAAGCTACAAGAAAACAAACCATATGCCTTCAAATGTGGTAATATTCAAAGCACTCATTTGAGAATTAGTTAATTTCTTTTGTAGGATCTCGACCTTGACTCTCTCATTCATTCACCCACCCCTACAAATTTTTGGATATTTTACAAGCACCTCATGGAGCAGCTGAGCCTTAAACTAGTAAATCCAAATTCTTCTGAAAGTTTGAAGCCTGGCAAACTCATGCTACTCACTGGTGTTGTAGAGCGAGACTCATCTGATCCATTAGCAGCAAATAACAACTATCTCATTGAGATCAAAATCATGTTCACTTACTTCCAAGAAAAACCATCTCTTGCCATAATCTTATCAGACATCACCGAACGC
>ENA-UOUE01000539-UOUE01000539.1-compost-metagenome-genome-assembly--contig:-NODE-539-length-30010-cov-10.237564_pt1 | contig 30010 bp, 25 predicted proteins | sample MGYA00238146_ERZ747223 | MGnify/ENA primary metagenome ERZ747223 (study PRJEB28781, sample SAMN06268865) | compost metagenome | isolation source: single cell | place: USA: California, Emeryville, Joint...
GCATATAAATAGAGAGAGACTCGGTACCGAAGGCTGTCCAGACTGAGTTTAGGGCGTCTTGGTTGAAATCTCCTTCGAGTTGGTAAATTCTTCGAGGGAAGGCGATCAATTGGAGGGAATCAGGAAATTTTTACTTTTGCTCGCTCTTTTTGCTGAGTTCTTCCAGCACTTGCTGCGATTTGCCGGAAAGATGAGAGATAGCTGATACTATAGATGCCATCGTGATATTTTTTAGCTTCCAATTTGCTGTTTATTCGACTTATGCGCAAATTAACTACTTTTTGATTAACTGTTACAAATCTAAATATCGGAAGCTTCCTTTCATGTTATTATTGATCGTGAAACGTTTTGTTTAAAAACTTAAGAAAAATTTTTCATCAAAGTGAAATCTCTGATTCTCAATGCGAAAAGCACAGTGTCTAACCCGCGTGAGAAGGATATCAGGATATTTAACGGTATTAACAGATACTCAACAATTTTTTCACCATCGCATCATGATTTGAGCGTTAGTATCAGAGATAGCTCGGTTTTTCGTAATATATACTGTCTTGGCTAGCTGCTTTGAAAGCATCCGAGGAAGTCAGCCTATTATTGGCTTTTATTCTCAAGAAACGATATAATTCTAAAATTTCCGTCCATTGCTTTATGTTTTATGAAGAATAAGAAATTTGCCAGCACTAAACGACTCTTGTAGCATTTCTACTTGAGATGTAGTCTTATTCCTCTTTCTCTCATTGAATATTTAGCATGTAGAATCTGAGCGATTAAACCTTCTCGTTAGAGAAATCAATGTAAACTGATTGTTTTTATCATGAAATTAAGAATAGTGAAGTTGCAACATGACGAAATATTATTCAAGATTTTGCTTAAATCTCAAAACCTAATCATATACAGCACTCTCACCTTTGACGTATTCTTTGTCTTCGTTGGCATGCTTCAAAGTTTCTTTCATATCGACTAGGAATGAATTATGAATTATTTATTTCTCTCAGAAAAATGAATACCCTCCGCTCTAAAATCCTCTGAGTCGAAACTGTGGGTATCTCCTCCTTTGCTAATAGGGGATATGGGTTGCTCAGTCACAACATAGCGATTATTCTTGATGACAAGATGAGGGTGATTCTTTTTAAGCAGTTCGTTCGGATTCTTCACTTCGGACACGAGAATTTTCTTATCTTTAAGAGTTTTCAGAGCCGCTCCTTTTGGCTGTGACGCTGGCTGCTTCTGTTGCTGCTTTGGCTTGTTTTTCTAAAATATTATAGTTATTAAGTCAGATTTTATTCAGACATGAGAATTCTTACTTGGTTAATCGTTAGAAATTGTTTCAGCGCTTCGAACCTTTCGTCATCCTCGTCAGGTTGCTTAGCCAATTGCCTGTCAGAATCTCTCGCTTTATTCTGGTTCTCTCGAGTCCTTGCGCTGGTCTTTGTGTCCAGTCTCTATTATCGAATATATATACATTCTCACAGCTTTTAACTTATTCAATTTCATACTTCTCCATTCTCAGGCGAATGCTGTGTCTCCTCATTTTCTGTCACTTCCGTTATCACTCTCTCTTTTGAAGCTGTGCGGTCTGGGCTAACCGTAACTGCCATATCAACGCCACTAATAAACAAGAGAACATCTGTTTATTTAATAGCAATAAGTTTGAATACCCCGGAGAAACCAGCATGGATTTTTTCGTTGAAAACTCAGACTCGTGACAACTCTCCTTACCGAGTCTGATGAACGAGTCATGATCTGGTCTGTTACTTCCATGCCCGATAAAACTCGGAATTCCATAATTCGAAGTTATTATGGCAGGAGTTATTTGCGAGGACTGCATCGATCTCCTTCTTTGTGTCGTAGGTGCTACTTTATCGCGGTTCATTTCCTTTGCACTTGTTCAGAGACAACAGAAGGTTTGGAATATCATACCTCTTGGAAGAGTTTTTGGGACCTCTCTAGCGTCTGGTTTTTTTTCTTTTCGAGCCATTCTTGGCTCTTTTGGTAGTATTCTTGCGGGTCCACTCGAGTTTTGTGCTCTTTGACATTGGTTTTAGGCTGGAAGGTACACCCTTTCACTTCAAGGTCCTTCAACTCTCTCTGAAAAGATTGTTAGAGTTTGTTAGGGTCTCAATGGGATTTACCCCTTCCAAAACGATTTTCGCTTTCTTCCTCGCCTCCCAAATTTTATTCCTGGTTACAAAGTCTAGATTTGACCTAGCAGAGTTGTGACGACATCATGAAAGTGTGCCTGTCAAGAGGCTTACTTAAATTTCATTCCGAGGTAATTGACCTCCTCTGGGGTAAATTCAGGCTCGTCTTTCATTCTGATTTTATCAGCAGATTTGCTGCGCTCTAAAAGGTTGGAAGGAGAACCCTGTGATGTTGGAGATAATAGCATTTTCTTCCCTCTATTTAGCAGATTCAATCGAAAAAACAGCTATGGGGTTGTTTTTAGAATTCACTCCTTACTGAGTTTGAGCTCTGGGCGTCGTCATAACGTCTTTGCTGACGCCTGGCTTGGCTGAACCTGGTTTTTCTCCCTTTTTAGGAGCGATTTCAGGTTCTGCTTGCTCCTTGCCGCTCTTTTTCGCCTTTGGGCTGGATTTCTCGGAAACTTTCTCTGATGGAGTCTTTGTAGGCTTCACTAGATTCGTCTCTTGCTCTTTGGAATCTTTTCCTTTAGTATCTTTTGACCTTTTGATGCTGGATTATTGTCGATCGTAATAAAAATATACTTTTTATCAGCAACTTGAGAGGTTTTTGGTCGGTTTGTCTCCTCCTTTTTTCTGTTTGTGTCCTTGGATTTTTCAGGTGAAGCAACTCGTACTTGCTCTTTCTTGGAAGTCTCTTCTTTTTTGCTGAATTGGTCATTCAACAGCAGCATTTAGTGATGAAATACCTAGGTGATTCTGCTCCTTTTTTCCCTTTGCTCTTGTCAGTTCCTTTTTCAACAGTTATTTTGAGTCCTAGCTTCTCGGCTAAATTCTCATTCCTACTGGTCGACTGCTCTTGTGCAGGAGATTTCATCCTTGCATTTTTCCCTGCGGTTCCTTCCTCCTTTGTTTGAGATCGACTCCGCGAACCTTTTTCCTCTCCGCGTTTGGATTTTCCCTTCGGCTGTTCAGGTTCTTCTGGAATTTTCAATTTAGTACCCCTCGGACTCTTGATAATTTCAGTCTCAACGCGAGGCTCTGGAGATTTAGCCTTCTTAGATTTGTCTGCCTCAGATTCCATAATCGAAACTTTCTCTAGGGGTGAGGGAAATCAATTATTTATTAGCAGAATTAGCTAGAAACTTGATTCGTCTTTCCCACTTTTAGTTTTGGCTTGTTTCGAGTCTTCAGCGGTTGCTTTCTTTTTACCATCGTCCTGCTTTTTTGCTTCTTCTTTCTTTTTAGGTTCCTCTCTAGGGCTCTTAGCTCCCTTCAGTTCTGTGATTTTCAATTGAGAATTAAAGCTCATTCATATCTGAATAGATAGATACCCTTTGATGGATTCTCAATTTCTTTAGTTTCTTTTTTCCCTTGAATTGTAGGATTATTACGATTAGCTAATGCAATCAAATGTCTTAACTACCTTTTGAAATAGAGCGTTCTTTTTCTTCTTTATTGGCCTTTTTCACATCTTTTATGTTAGAAACATCCCTTCGAACAAAATAGTAAAACGATCGATTTTGATATTCTTACGCTTTTCCCGTCTTGTCTTCTTTTTTCGCTTTAGAACTGACCTCAGCTTGCTAAAATATAAGAGGTGGTTTGACAGAATGCGAAAGAAATTCAAAATCTTACTCTTTCATCTGCTGCGGTAGACTTCTTTTTGTTGTCAGTAGCTTTTGACTTTTCTGGTTCAGCCTTAGTTTTCTGCTTCGGATCAGCAAGAGACGCCTGAAAATGAGAGTAGATCTGTCTCAAATACTGCAATTAGTAACTTTTGTAACCTGTTCTTCTTTTTTCTTGAAGGATTTTTTATCTGTCATGGCTAAATAAACCTGTTGGCTTGTTAATGTGTGTTTTCACAACAAAATTATTGACGCATTTAATTTAGATATAACTTATCATTAATTCAAAATTGCTGCGTCCAAATTCCAAATAGAATTTTGATATCTTCTTCCAGTGGATTATTGGTGGTGTCATTGATACATCATAAATAAGCAGCTCTCAAGTGGAAGTCAACCTGTGGAATGATGAATTGAGATGATTTTTTCTAATTAAAATTGGAAGAGTTGGAGACTTCATTTGATTCTATTCAGCAAAACTACTCTTCAATAGAAAATAAAACAGAGCAAAATCTCTGAGAATTCACTTTTAAAGCCTTCAAGCATCATGGAAAGAGCGAAATGAATAAGATCAATAATTATCAGCATCAATTGGATATGAATGGTTTCGAACAATCTATTTCCTTACAAATCTGTTGGGATTACATAGCGATCTTTGCTTAATTTAGAGAGGGAATTCTAAGAACCTAACCTCAGCCCAAACTAAAACATGAAAGGTCGATTTTGTAGAAGAAATAAAGAGAATAAAATCTCGACATTAATTCAAGATATTTATTTCGAACTCTAAGTCATATTATATCATTCATTTTGGACAACCTCTGAGTATCTCTCATTTCAGGAGCATTCGCAGTTCAAATGCATTTATTTCAAAGAATGACTATTTTTTTTTTGTTAGAGAACGACCCGAACAACTGACTATTTGATTTAGCTGAGCTAAGGTAATGCTCAAAATATATAAAGCGCTTCCTGAGGAGAAAAACATGTGTTCCTAAAAATGGCTGAGCATGATTCAAAATAGTGTATCAACATAAGCCGAATTACGATGAAGTGGTTAAAATCCATTCTGTATATTCTAAAAGGGAAACTTTAGTGGTTAGAACGATCGAAATTGAATTTCAAACCTACTCTTAAACCCAATTCGCCCAATAAATAGAAGAAATTAAACAAAATGTTTTGCACAAAAGACCCAGTCTTTTTCCAAACATCCTACAAATAAATAAAAGTTACCTTAATTAAATATACGAAGTACAAAAAAGATTGAAGATCAATGATTAAGGCTGTCTCAAAGTCTCTCTTCGGTGGAATCGGAAAGAGAAACTTCAGTACTCTTTTACTCGCCGAACAAGCCAATTCAAAGCTCGTTGAGAGCACCTACAGCACTCTCAGAGCCGCTGTTGAGCTCAAAGAGAAAGTAATTATCGCTCTTTTCTCAGAGACTCAAGCGCCTAGGTTGATGTTTTAATTACTGGTGAAGACACTAAGGCCGTTGTTGAGCAGATCTCAAAAACCTTCCCAAAGGAAAATATCGATAAAATCCTTGTCATGGAACATCCAGCAATTAAACATTAGTAAGCAATCCTCATCTCCCATGAAAAAATATCAATAATGCGCAATTAGCACCCCAGATACCTACGAACCATTGATTTCCAGCGTCCTGAAAAAGAAACAATACAAGTACGTTTTGGCGAACGCCACCTCATACGGAAAGGATCTTCTTCCAAGAGTCGCTGCGGTCCACGACTCTCAGATGATCTCTGAAGTCATTAAAATCTTGGTAATGAACTCAACGCATCTCGAAAGCATTTTCTCACCTCAATTAACAGGCACCTGATACATTTTTGAGACCAACCTATGCAAGCAATGCTCTTACTACCGTTAAGACTGAAGAACCTATTAAATTCATGACGATTCGACACACCAACTTCGAAAAACTGAGAGTGGCCGATTCCAGCATTTCAGCAATTGAAAAGATAGACGTTGAGCAAATTCTCGCCACATTGAATAAAGACAACCTCACCAAGTGGGAGAAAGAAGAAATTAGCGCAGGTGATAGACCAGAGCTTGGAACAGCCAAAATTGTAAGTTAGTAGTCATCAAATGGAGAGTAATTTGATGTAGGTGGTTTCTGGAGGACGTGGAATGAAATCTGGAGAGAACTTCAAGCTTTTAGAAGAGCTTGCGAAGGTAGGATGAGCTTAGCTGAGAATATTTGCTGAACTATTGTTAGAAACTTGGAAACGCCGCCATCGGAGCATCAAGAGCTGCTGTTGATGCCGGTTTCGTTCCAAATGACTATCAAGTCGGACAGACAGGAAAGGTCGTCGCTCCAGAGCTTTACATAGCCGTTGGAATTTCAGGAGCTATTCAGCATCTTGCTGGAATGAAGGATTCCAAGGTCATTGTGGCGATTAATAAAGACCCTGATGCACCTATTTTCCAAGTTGCGAACTACGGTATTGTGGGAGATCTGTTTAAACTTGTCCCTGAGCTGACTGAGAAGTTGTAAAAACTGAAACTAGTTTTGAGTAGATAGATATATCCTACATATATCAAAAAATCAGTATGTTCTAAATAACGAACCTGAGAATTCCGTCGGCGAATTTATTTAAATAAGTCTCTCAGTCTCTTAATGAAGGAAGATTATGAAATAAGAACTCATTCCCTAGTTATTGCAAACTTCAAACAGCTGCTAGTTAAGTAGAGAAAGTTTAAGGATGGAGCTATATGAGTAAGACTGCCTGAAAAACAGACCCTGAATGTGCTCTTTCATCTGCCTGATGAAATTTTTATTTCTTGAAGAGTCAAAAGGTCGGAAACGTGGTTTAAGAACGTATTGAACTGACACAATCTGCAAAAATTTCTCCATGACAAAAAAAGGTTTTCATTTTTAGTTCTTTTATCTCTCGAAATTTACATGAAGGGATATAATGCCTCCGAAATCGGGAATGGAATGGGTCAACAAATAGTTTGATCTCGTTTATTTACCATGACGCTTCGTTGATACATTGATGACAATAATGATGCAATTTTTATTTGAACCGATCAGAATTGCAAAATGGATCTGAAGCCAACTTTAACGGAAGGGTCCCACGAATACAACCTCTTTTTTGAAACCTTCGGTAGATCTAGGCTCCTGAACTTGACCATGACCACTAACAATGCATCCATATCGAAAACAAACCAGAAATAAAGGAAAATGATTGAGGATAGAAGTGTACATCGCTGATTAAACTTTTGAATCTGATCAGAAAATATGCTTATTCTTTCGATAGGTGAGCCACACCTCTACGTGCTGCAAGAAGGAAGTGCTCTTGACGCAGCCAACTCAAATTTATCGAATAGCAACAAAATTATTACTATTTTCCAAATTTTTGAATGGCCGTGACTCGTAAATACAAATTTCTGTAAAATCAACCGCCTTTAAATACTCAACGATGAAAAAACAAGCAATAACTCAAATAAATCACATTTTAAAAAAAATCTTTAAGGAAAATCACATGGAAAAAACCGAGACATCAATCGAAACTCAAATAAGAACCGAATTAGACGAGAAACTCATCGAAACGTATGATAAAGAGCTCCTTGCAATCAAACAGTGGATTGCAGATCTATTCAAAGAAGATCCTACCACAAAGATAGTCCTTATTACTTCCGGAGGAACATCAGTGCCGCTCGAAAAAAATACAGTCAGATCCATTGAAAACTTCGCAACAGGAGGCAGAGGCGCAAAATCAGCAGAGTAAAAACAGCTCTTGAAGGCTTCTTTATTAACATTGTCATCAGAGATTTCGTAAGAATTGGCTACAAGGTCATTTTCCTCTATCGAGATACATCACTACTACCTTTCCTCAGGAAATGCGACTTGAAGAAGTAACAAATCACTCTGTTTGCAACAAATGTTGAGAAAATTATTATAGACTGTTCGAACTTGATGAGTTCAGCTCGCAAAATCTTCAAGCATTCAATGAATATAAAAAGTATCGGAAGAGTATGAGGTTCGTTCCTTATAAGACGGTGTGCGATTATCTCTACTATCTATTGTAAGTCCAAAGCCACTTTACTCGTGCTGTAACCTTACAAATGAAAGGAAAATGTCTGAAATTTTCGGAGCTTCTACAAAACCCGAGAATATTGTGTTATTACTCGCAGCGGCAGTAAGCGATTTTTACATTCCGCGAAGCATGATGGTAATATCAAGTTTATGGCATCACGATCTCACATATTTGAAAGGCGGAGCATAAAATTCAGAGCAAAGAATATAAAGAACAAAACCTTACAATAACACTGGAGAATGTCCCAAAAACATTGTAATGGATTATTGCCTTCGGTTCATCTCATTATTTATCATACAGGAAGCACATTCGTGGCAATTTACCTAAGAGTTTTGTGATTTCATTTAAGGTAAAGAGAGTTTTTCATCATGTAGTGAGGTAACGTATGGATAGTTGGAGTCTGACAAGGAGATCATCAAGCAAAAAGTGAAAGAGTCATTTGAAAAATATGGCGTAGATCTGGTAAATGCTTGTTAAGCACTCTGAGAAACTGAATGCATTAGATTGTTTCTAACTTACTGCAAACAAAAAACCAAGAAATCTATCTGAATTCCTTTGATAAAGAGAAAAATGAAGTGAAGACCGAAACTTTGGCTGTGACTCCTGAACAGCCATCTGTAAATGAGTTTATATTACTTAGCTTAACCACGGTGATTTGTAGTTGGAGACACAAATGACAGAAAAAATTGCAGCTATTCATCAAGAGAGATTGAAAATAAAGTCATAGGATATGAGCAAGACAAAAAGCAGAGGCAATTTTATGATGCATTGCATCAAGCTTTTACATTTAACTTTTGGAAACTGCATCTTTGATTGGATATTGGATTGTAAATATGAACGAAGAGGAATCAACAATGTGATAAATTAAGAATTTGAGACCTGTTGGTAAAAATATTGTTACTTGCTAGGCCTATGTGAGCCTCGTAATAATTGCTTATAATATCACATTTCTCGGGGGAATAAACCAAAGTCTACATTAATTCTATATAGTTTGGGGTCACAACCCCCCCCAACTAAATTTTTCATTGATACACTCTGAGATAGAAGCAAGCTCATGAAGATTTTCTGTCAAAATCGCATGAATATCATTGTGACTGATCAACAATCTATTTATCAGAATAAATTTGTAATTTACCTGTGAATTTCAACAAATTTCATAAGGTAATTTTATTAATTAGAGATATACCTGTTCGATTACATAAAAAACAAAGCAGTGCATCCTGATTTATTGTTCGTCGCTATAAATTTGAAAATATAAAAACTCATCCCACAATTAAAAAAAATCGAGAGGAAATAAATTTTTGAAAATGGAGCCCAAAGCATCTGCCGATTTCGAAATGATCGAAATAAAAGACAGCGATAAACCCAAAGCATATGCTTTCAACAAACTGATTATCGACGAGTACACTAAACTCGTTCCTTCGAAAGAAAACATTGAGAAATACACAGATTTAGACACAACTACGAGATTTTTACTCGCGAAGAACTTCAAAGAAAAGCAGGCATTGGAAATGTGGCAAAATTGGAGAAAATGGCGCATCGAATACAAAGTCGATGAAATATCTGAAAAAGAGATAGAGAATGAATTAAAACAAGGGAAAGCCTTCTTCCATGGGTATGATAAGGAGGGTCGCCCCTGCATTGTAATCAAAGTTAAAAGACATCGTCCTGGGCAAATTTCTGTGGAAGAGACGATAAGATATGGAGTCTATATGATCGAAAAAGGTATCAGACTCTGCAAAGAAAAGAAATCTGATAAAATGGTGGTGCTCTATGACCGTGAAGGATTCGTTAATAAAAATTTTGATACTAAGCTCGCTACAGTCATGAAATCTCTACTGAAGATCCTTCAAGCGTTTTACGCGGAGCGGCTTGCTAAGATGTACGTGCTAAATCCTAATTGGTTTTATAAAATGATGTTTGCGGTGGTTAAGCCTTTCCTTGATGACAAAACTAAGAAGAAGATTGTATTGGTAAGTAAATTGGATGAACTCAAAAAAGATTTTGATCCAAGTCAACTGATGGTTGAGCACGGGGGTACCTCGCTTTATCAGTATAGCTGGCCTGAAGGATCAAAACCAATCGTCGATACAACTGATGATCTCGAAGGGGATGATGATAAGGAGGGTGATCCAGAGCAGATTAAAAAATTAGCAGAAATGAGTGGTTTTGAATAATACAATATAGAGTATTGATGAAGTTAATTTGTTAGACAATCTAATACTTTCAACAAAACGAATTTCTACGCTTCGAATACATGCTATGAGTGATATATACTTATTGAAAAAATCTGAATCGAAAGAGTACGATCGAAAAAGTAATTTGCTTGGGCATTTAGTTGGTATTACCGTGTGTGTTCCTATGCCTTGAATCCGTTCTTTATGAATTGGAAATGGATTTATGAAATTAGGAAGTTCAATCTGAAGCTATATTGTCGTTAGAAGAGGATTAATATGATAATAGGCAGATATTGATTTGTTTAAATTCAACTCATAAGCATAGTAGAATTCAATTATTCTGATAAGCGATAATAAATTAGATACCTGAAAGATAAGGAAAACGATCTCAGATTCATTAGTATTTGAATGAGTAACCGAAACACCGATGCCCTACAGCTAGGTGAAAAGCAGATCGAAGACCTGCCTCTAGATACTGGAAACGCTTACAACATTCCGCTTCCTTCAATAACAAAGGGAATGAAGCCTACTCAAGTCAAAGCACGCTCCTATCAATGCCTTGTCTGCACTCCAATACTTTTCTTTTTGCTCGCATCAATCCTGACCGGAATTCAAATCTACATCGTCCACTCATCGAACGTTGAAGAATTCGAAGCGATTAAAGGAGTTATTGGCAATATTCTTGATTCCGACTGCGGCGCGCATCCAATCAATGGCATAAAGGTCGTCAACTCAAGTGAAAAATGCCCAGAAGGTTATACCCCTGAACCAATTGGAACTTTCGAGGGAACTATCGCGGGCTGTTATGATACCATCACCACAAATCTCTATCCAAAACCTTGCGCAGAAAAAGGTGGACAGTTTATTACCGCCGCATCCATTGATGCAAAATTATTATTTGAGTGGCGCGGGCACGCTATCTGCACTAAGCGAATCCAACGAATCCAATACACTCAACAGGAATTTTCATGTCCAACTGCTACTAGGCAATGCAGCTACTATCCTTATTATATTTGCATTGATATCAACGACGAATGTCCTATAACCGACATAAGAATCCAACCCACTTACAAAAATGTTCCTCGGTCTTACCAAACTGAGCAGTTGGGAGCTAATTACCAGATAGTTTACAAGAATGACCCCGAGATTCCTTGAAGTCTGACCGGCTTTAGGCTCACTCTGAATAATCTTCCTTGTCTTGATCCAACCGAAGCTCCTGCAAGAACAGCTCGAAGAGGCTCACGCTATGGATACCCGCTGATGATTAGAGAGGAGAATGGTTGTAAAGATTTTGGAGCTGATTATGATGCTCAAATCATGGATACTGACTTTGAGCGGGATGTTTACATTCAGAATGGTCTTCGGGAGGTTCTGAAGCTGCCTTTAATGAGTGAAATCACTGAAAGTAATAATATCACCCTCAACGCCCACTACACAAAGGCTGTGAAGAACGCGACAATTTGCCAAATTTGTTCAAATCAAACGTATGGTGAATTAAGCAAGATAAGCAACGAACTCTGGCAAACGCATCAGATTTACGTGGTGTTCAGTCGGCTGGGGGTGCTGCTCCTTCTTGTTATGGCATTTACAGCATGCTATAATTTTTACATTTACTGCATGATATATAAGGATGTAGAATCTGCGTATCTGCAGGTGATGAAGCTAAATATGTGTGCGTTCAGCTATGCGCTAGGGCATTTTTTGGGAGTTGGAGTATTGACGGTAATCCTGCACTTGCAAATTTCAGGAAATATCCATTCTCTAGATGATTTTGCGAATGCCAAATGTTTCATTAATAACAATGTGAATGAAGCAATCCAAGAATTGCACAAGGATGTGTTGCCAACAACCGTTAAAATGACGATAAATAGCGGCCTGACAGCCATCATTGTGATTATTTCGATAACTATCTTTGTAATTGCGAATTATATACTCAGTGGAATAAAGAAAGGAGAGAGCTCAAGAAATGAAGAATCTCAACCGCTAAGAGTCCGAGAAGTCGAGCTGCAGGCTGAAGTTGATAATAAACAAGAAAATAAGGAGGAAGATGAATAAGTGTGAGATCATTGATTTGCATTGCCTTATGAAATTGCAAAAGTAGGGTTCGTCATTTATATTTTGAGATGTAAGAGTTTTGAGTCTACTATGGAATTATTCATTATAGTTTTTTTTCTCTCTCTCTTTTCAATATAGATCCTGCTAAAGAAAACGAAAAATGAATGGATAACATTATTTTGAGATCAAGCTTAATCAGAATTCCACCAAAGCCTTTCTGCTTCCAGTATTATTCAGCATTAAAGCCCTCCACTCTGTATTGCCTGATATTATTGACTCATAATTCTGCACACCCAAAGTTTAGAATACGCATAACCTTAATTTAGTACAGCCCAACAGTGCTACTATTATCCTGCAACGTTCTAATGGCTGTTTCTATAAAATGAGGCGAGCTGTGCTACTTTGGGCAGCTTGTTAGAGAAATTCTGATCATTAAATAAAGAGGATTGCTATTTAAAAAATCACGCGAGTCGAGAGAGCTATTTCACTGACGTTTTGACACATGGAACACATAGAACTATCCAGAATCTTCACTTCACAACGATTAATTTGATAGATTTGAAATTGAGAGACCAAAAAAAATCAAATCAATTAAATAAATTAACAATATCAATTATTCGCGTTGAAAAAATTAATAATTCTTCTATTACTGATATAAGAGATTTGCATCATTTCGTCTCCTAATCGTTTGCTTATAAGAAGGATTGATTCTGATTAATATATATATTTCGAAAAAAGAATTCCAGATGACGAACGTACTAACCCCAAATCAAATGCATCAAATGCAAGCCCCTTTGACATCTACTGAAACAGTTATAACCATACAGCCGATAAACTTTTACACATGGAGGACGACTGTGACAAACCAAACGATCTACGTACCAGAACAGAACCTTCAAATCCAAGTTTCAGTCGAGAATACAAATCTAAGTAATTCAATTCCTCATCAATTTCTCTTAATGTGCTCCTTAGCGATATATCCCTCTGCTACAGCCATCGAGGTCCGCTTCTTAGCTTCAAGCGACATGCCAGTGATTATTGTTGAAGGACCGAATCAGAATGGTGTGCAAAATTTAACGAATCAGCAGAGATTCCCTGCAACCCTCCAAGATGAAGAAAATAATGATAATGCAGAACTTCAGAAAGCCTCAAGGAGTTCCAAAAAGCTGAAACTTAACTCTGGTAGCGAGATTGCTAAGTGCGATTGCTTTTTACCAGAGATAAAGAAGAAGATTAAATCTGAGAAGAGGAATGACAGTAAGTACAATCGCTGCCTCATAAATGGCTCGAAGCCAAACAAGTAATACACCTCATTTACATTGAAATTGATTTTCTGATAGGAATTCGAGAGTAAAAGAGCCTCAAATAAATGCCAAGCAAAGCCAAGACCCTACTTAGACTATGTAAATGCTATGGACAGAAGCTTGTCAAAACTCTGCAGCAAACTCATTCATTTTAGCTTTTGAATATATTTTTCTTGTAATATTAGACAACACCTTTGAATTGTATAGTATTGCATTGCATTATGTTTGAATTACCTTGTTACAGAAAACGTGTTTATATTTCTCAATATTTACATCTATGAAAAGCTTTTCTGATTATCTATACAGTAGAATCGTGCACCTATGATCCTCTTCCTTTTTGAATTAGCTTTTCAATTTGAGTGCTTAAAGTAAGTTAAACTCATTGTGCTTTTTTTTCTTCCACTCGAAAAAAAAACGGAAAACTTGATTATTTTTATGGCCTCACATTGTGTCAGGTATATTTTGGCAATCACTTTTATGTTCTAAACAGGCATCCTCTGAAAACTCGTTCGTAATATTTATGGTATCTCTCAGTCTCTCATATATATCACTAAATGCTTATCATTTTCTTATTCCGTGATCCGAGAGTAATCTATTTTCGTTGCATGGATTCCGACGATAGGCAACAGCTCTTTCACATTCAGAGAGCCCAAATACTCTCACTCGCATCGCTGTGAATTCAGATAAAATTAATAAAACTTTTTACTTGAACTACTATTCAATATGGGTAGAGGGATAATTTTACTAGCTATCTTACAGACGTTGTTGGTTGCTTCAACTTGCAATAATCTGACAACACTCAACAGCACACCAACAGTCCAACTAAAGCATTACTCTGATGTTCTGGCGAATCGCTCCAGCAATCCTAACCTAGTTTACCACATTGTCCCTCATACTCATGATGATGCTGGCTGGTTAAAAACTTTTGATGAATATTACTACGGGCTGAAGTCTGACAACTTCAACATTGAATGTGTTAAGTGCATCCTGAACGAGACCTACTCAATACTTAGTTCAGGAAAGCATCGAGTCTTTTCATACGTTGAAATGAGTTTTTTCGAAAAATGGTACTCTAACCTCACGCACGAGAGGCAGCAAGGCGTGAAAGATTTTGTGAAAAACAAGCAGCTCTTCTTTCCCAATGCCGGTTGGGTCATGAACGATGAGGCTTGCGCCTATTATGAAGATATCATCGAACAGTTCACTCTCGGACATCGCTTTGTTTATCAAGAATTTAACTTTACACCAAGCGTCGGATGGTCAGTCGATCCGTTCGGACATTCCTCCACTCACGCGCATTTACTCGCTCAAATGGGCATGAACCTCGCATTTTTCGATCGGATTCACTATAGCGACCAAAGGAAAAGAAGAGCCGAAAACAACACTGAGTTCTACTGGATGCCTTATGAGGATTTTCCTGAATGGGGCCTTGTCGGACGCAATAATCTGCTTTTTTATGGTGGGCTATCCGCAGAAGTAGGATATCAATTTAAAACTATATCATGGGCCTCTTTCGATAAGAAAACGAACAGCCCTGCGCAGGCTCTTTATTGGCTTAATGACCAAGCGGATTATTACGCAACAGACCAGGTGTTTTTTCATATCGGTAGCGATTTTACATTTAGCAAGAAAGGTACAGAATTATACGAGGATATTGAGAAATTTGTGGTCGAGGTAAACGCAGTCGTCGAAAATTCTACTGGAGTTGCGATATTAAGCGCACCGGATGTTTACGCGGAGCAATGGTATCTGGATTATGCACGTTATCCGAACCTTCGGCTAACAATTAAGAAGGATGATTTCTTTCCTTACGCTGATGCACAAGATGGAGCGAATTATTGGACGGGGTATTTCAGCAGTCGACCTACCCTAAAGAGAAAAATAAGTGAATCCAGCTGGTTTCTGCAGACAGCTCGAAAAATGGCTTTTGGAGGTGGATTGGTCCAGGCATTGGGTCAGAAAGCAGCAACCTTAAAGGCTTTTTGGGAATTGAGTGATCGCGCTATAAATAAACTTGAAAGAGCGCTGGCAATTGCCCAGCATCATGATGCTGTTACAGGAACAGCAAAAAAGCATGTAAATTTAGATTATATCAAGATGCTAAACGACGGACAGAAAGAGGCGTGGGAGATTATGAAGCTAGCCGGTGATTCTGCGTTGGCATCTAGATTGAAGCCATCTGCGGTCTCTGAACTTAAGAAGTTGGTCTCTAACGCTCCCAGCAAAAATTCAGAAGCTAATCGAACACTACTCAAATATTTCACGTGCAAGGATAACACGAGTTCTATTGAATGCCCTTTTTTGACTGATACCCTCTCGGAAATTTCAAATACATCGCTTTTGCTTCAGATTTACAATCCTGGACCCAACAAATACGCTGCTCATAGGGTCAAAGTGCCTCACTCTGACATTGAAGGTAAATTTTTCTTTTCTGATGATTTTCAATTAATTTTCACTCGATTGCGTTCATCTTCTCGAGTTATCTTTCGATTCTGCTCTTGCTTTCCCTCTTGAGTTACACTCAAACTCATTAATTTATTCATTAGTGCTCAACATAAGCTTCAAGCCATGCGATTATGATATAATTTGCTCAGAAGATATTTACACGGATTCCGATCTGCCCGATTGCGACGTTTACATTTCTGATTTTTTCCCTTCTTACGAAACTCGATATTATATCATTCGACGCAGCATCAAGCCCAATTCAACAAACGCAATGAAAAACATCATTCCTTCTAAAACCAAAGATGGTGACAGCAGCGTCGTGCTCCCTTTTGACAGCTATTTTAATGTATATAAGCAATTCTTCCCTCTTGAATCTAATCACATGCGCAATAGGTTCATGAAGATAACAAAACGTATAGTTACAATTTTTGCAACAGCAAAGGGCTCTGCGTGCAAGACAAGTTCAGACTCGAGTATAAGTACTACGAGCATGCTCGTGTCGCTGATCAGGGCGGAGCCTACGTCATGAGAGTGGATTCGACCACAAAGTTTCCAATAGCGTCTGCGATAGAATTTTCAGTTTTTCAGGGACAATACGTAACTATCATTCAAGTAAATTTGCCTTCCTGATCAGACAGTCTTAATGGAGCGTTTTTCGTGGCAGATTGTTAGAAGGGATCCTAATCTCGACTTGGGTTCAAATTATTCAAAATATCCGGTTGTCACTAAGTTGAGGATCTTCCATAGAGATCTCACACGTGGAATACAGATTGAAACATTAGCAAATTCTTTTCAGCTGACTCCGCAGAATTTCGACTTATTTGGATTTGAAACTGTACTCGTGCTGCGGTCTTTCAATTTAGACAACAAAGGAGTTTTCAAAACAGACTCCAATGGTCTTAAGCTGGAAAACCGGATCCTGAATCACATAGACGGAGAGCTACCAGAAGAAACTGGACATACAGTGGAAGCTAATTATTACCCGGTGACAGCCGCGATTGTTCTTGAAGACCTAACTTCAAATCGTACATTGAGGTAGCTTTTGAGTTACTGAATTAGAAAATAAACGTCACTCTTTTGCCCTGTTTCCAGTGTTTTAAATGACAGGTCGCAAGGAGCATCGAGCCTAAATAAAGGAGAAGTTGAGCTTCTCATCCATCGCAAAGCTTCTAAAGACGACCGCAAAGGCCTTGTAGAATTGATGGCTGAAACAGGTAACTCAGTAATTATTAGCTCGCTGGCTTACTTAGCGTATTACTCAGAATCGGTTTACTCGTACCGTGAACAGAAAAGCTTTGAGATTAATGAACGAGTTCGATGCATCCATCATTATCAGATTTCGAATTCAGGTATTGAAACAAAATCTTTCATTGCTGGGAAGTTACTATTAAAAAATCCATCTTAGAGATCAAAAATCAAGTAAGAAAAAGGCAAATTGATAGGGACACAGCCCTTTTCACTACCTATGCTGAGATACCTAACTCCATTCTCTCAAATAATCTCTTTGAAGCTCCAATCGAATTTAACAATAAAGAGGATGCGTTTCCATCATCGATAAAATTATCGATTAGAGCATACTCTCAGAACGAGATAATTCTTAGACTAGTCAACTTGGATGACCGCAGACCAGTGAATGTTTCTCTACTCGATAATAATGGGTATCTGAGACCTTTGAGCCACTTTTCTGGGATGAGAGTGCTTGTTAATGCTTCTCAGCTGCAAGATGTTTCGTTGAATACTATTCGAGAGAAAAAGCAAGTCTTGGAGGAAAGGTTTAAAATCAGAGAGCGTGGTGAAATCAATGTTGATTCTCTGATAATTCAAAGTACGATATTGACTCAGCTATTTAGTTAATGCTTAATTGTAGATTTTTCCAATTTCCAAATGAGACCGCTGGAAATAGTGACGATAAAGATTGTCAATGCCACCTTCGAAAAGGCGATAGCGAGTGTCTTCTCTCAAGGTAATTGATCCTGGTTTCTTTCTTAACAAATAATTCTTTCTGAAGTAGCAGGCTCGATTTATTATTGGGATGACGAAACAACAGGCTGGGAACATAACAAGGTTGTAGATGAGGAAGAAGTTATAGCCTCTTCTTGGAAATTTGATTTTAATCCACCGGGAAGTGTTGTGAAAAAGCCTGACACCAATGACAAAGTAAAGATCCCTGACACTATCAAGAAATACGCAATTTTCGTTGCTATGTTTTTCCTTGGAGTTCTTGCGTTCTGCTGTTTATTGAAATGCTTGTCTAAACGTAAACCAGAGCAGCACAAACCTATGGAACTGGTTAACGAATGCACTACTCCTAAAAATGAAACTTCTATTGTTGTCGATAGGTTTGAAAATGAGAACTCGATAGATGCCTGATGGGTTCTATTGCCCACTGCATACATTCTCTGTATTCACAAAAAGGAAAGCTCGATAATATTTTTCATCAGTTTTCAACATCTGAAGGGCCCTCTATTCTATATCATCGAATTCTCTTCACAACCCTCATAATTTTACTTCAAACCATAGAGTGTCAGAAAGTCAGTACCATAATCTATACAAATCTCTTAGATAAAGAGTCGTTCCCTCTTAAGAAAAACATAATATGATGAGAAAAACAATCCTTATTCATTGTGTAAATGGCGACAATTGCTTAGTTCCTCAGCATTCCGACATAAATAAATAAACTAATCACGAACCTAACTTTTATATTTCATTTTAATTGTGTCAACCACTTCATGTTTCTCAAGAAAGAGGTCAATTATCATCTTTTTTCCTACAATAAGGTACCTAAAAAGCGGTTTCTGATCGACTCATCGCACTCGTTGAAGTCCTAACATGAAATAAATTTTTCTTTTGAAATATTTATTTTTCTGACTAATTTTTACTCAAGATCTCGTAAGATGTCTGGAACAGTTTCTTCCGAGCAATTAAGCAAACTAAGCTATCTAAATGGAGAAAAATCAACAATCCTTACCTCAGGCATCGTACGTCTTCACACCTCAAATAAAACGGAGAAAAAATGGCTTTATACAGAGCTTTGCGGAGCTGTTTGTTTGGTTATTGATCGAGCAGTCGGTGGCGTGCCCTTCTTCCGCATGTATGATCTAAATACTTACGACTTGGTCTTTGAATGCGAGCTCTACATCGATTTTCACCTCACTTACACAGAAGTTAATGATTTTTTCCATTGCTTCGAAGTGCCTGGAGAATTTTTGATTGGCTTTTCTTTTGCAGACTCTAATGAAGCAATGAAGTTCAAAAATTGCGTCCAAACCTACTCTCCAAAGAGCCAAAAGCCTGGCGGAGGAAACCTAGCAATTAAACCTCAAAAAGAGGCCGAAGCTGAAAAGCCGAAAAAAAAGAAAGGGTTTTTAGCAAGCCTCTTTGGAAGGAAGTAACAGCCAACAGCCTAATCCTGTGCTTAACAATGTCTTTGCCGTAGGGAGAAAAAACCAAAGAAGGGTGACGAGCTAAACAGCGAAGATGAGGAGTATTTTAACAATTTGGTCGTTTCTAATCCGCATCAACTGGTGCATGAGAATCATATTGGGTGGGACTCGAAAAACAATTGCTTTGATTTTAGTCAGCTCTCGAAAGAAACCAAACAGATGTTTAAAAACGCAGGTATTAGGAAGAAGGATCTAAGAGATAAAGATACTGCGTTGATGATATATAGCACCTTGCTCAACCAAAACTCCAATTCGGGGCCAATAAAGAAGGGAAAAGGAAAACAAAAACAGGTCAAAGCGGCCAAAACAAGAGAGAAAAAAGATAAAAATCAAGCGGCGGCGAAGAATGACCCAGGGATACCAGACCTTGGTATTCAGTCATCTCAAACAAGCATTCCAACTGTGAACATGATTTCATCGAATGCTGAGATATTGAAGCCTCCTACGCTAAATCTCGCAATGAATATGAATCTCGCAAAGCCGAATACTAGTGTAACAAAGGATGAGAAAACTACGGTAATAATGAAAATTATTGTTCATGAAGGATTTATTAACGTTTTTGGACTAGAAACCTTCAAGTATGACTCAGCAGCAGAAGCAGCCGCCACCAGTTAAGCCACAAGCAGACAGGAATGCTCTTTTGGAGCAAATTAGACAAGGAGTGAAATTGAAGGAAGTGTCAAAAGTGGATAAGACAAGTGTGAATGTTTCTAAACAGCAAGAAGTATCGATGACGAGCAAGTTGGCTGTGGCTATCGCGGAGAGAAGGAAGCAGCTCACTGCGAACCAGGTTGACAGTGAAGAGGATGATGCTTGGAGTGATGGATAAATCTTTTTGAGTTGTGAATTAATATGTAGTGTATATTAGTCTAACACTGATTAGTTTTCAAATCAGTTTAATATCAAGAAGATCTGTTACTTCTAAAATTGACAATTCTTTAGCTAAGGATACTAGAATTGTTGAAGGAGCTGAGAGTTTTCGCAAGCTTGAGTTGAAAAGACTTTTCAAGACAATTCACCCTAGTTTGGTTATTAGAACTTGACTTCCGCGATGTAGTTTCTCATAACTAATTGCCACTCTCGTGTCTTATGACCAAATCAACCAAAATATGATTGTTCCAGTTCTAGCATAGGTTGTTTTGTGGATTTTCCCCTTCTCCTCAAAGAACCCTCAAAAAATTGTCATGGTTTCTTGAAGCAATATTGCACTGCTTGTGGAAATAAATAATGTAGCTCAAAGGTAATTCTTAGACTTATTTCCCTCAACTATTTTCTTAATCATAACAGAATTCTCACTTGCACCAATAATTTCTCACTAGTGCACAACATATTCGAGTTGATGCTTATTTGACTAACAGAAGTAATCGCAATCAAATTTTATGCAAATCATACCGACCGACAGATGGCTGCTACGATACAATACTGATTTTTTTTTTATCAAAAAAAGGTAACCACCAGCATAAAGCCGTATCTCAATAGACCTGAGTGACTTTGAAATCAAATAAAATCTGTTCTCAAAATGGACCATTATTTGAAGATAAGATTTGCAATTTCTTCACTACCCTTCCGGCCAGTGCTTTCAAAGTATCATTTTCCACCGGAGTGCAACCATCAATTTCCGCTACTTTCGCCTTGAGGAACTCTAAAGTCATTTTTTTACTGCTCAGCAGAAACTCAGATTCCAAAAGGATAAAATTATACAATATTCTATGCTGGTCTTCTGCTTGCTCATCGTTAGAAACCAGCGGCAAGCCTTCTATCCAGAGTTTTATGCAAGAAACTCCTGCTTCTGAGCCAAAGTACTTGACAATATTTCCAATCATAGCTATCACTGACTCTCGCGCGATTCTATATTCCTCTGCATATTCAGCATCACCTGTTTTATTTAGCGAGTCCACCGCAAGGTTGTAATACTGCTGAGGCTGGAGTTTAAACATCTTTCCTCCCTTTTTCAAAAATATCACCAGACAATCCGCAGCTAGCTTCCTCATCAAACAGCAGTAATCTGCGACAAACTCTTGGCAAACCTTTATCACATATTGGAAAAGCTCTGGGAAGTCATTGAGATTCGTGTACTTGGAGCTATGTTTGAACGAGAACAGGATCACATACCGCTCAAAGTTCCGAGGCTTTTCAAGATTGTGCAGGTTTTGGGTCATCTTTATAAGTTCCGGGGTGATTTCATAAGCAAAGAGATCACTCTTTTCCATAATCAGCCGACAGCCCTCTAAAACACATAATAAATGCCTTATCTCCAAAGGGAATAGCTCTTCTTGATGAACGTGGAATTGTGCCTGTGAGGGCCGGGTTAATTTGTATGCTTCTAGTATTTCTTTGATTAATTTGACGATAGTATGCAATGAATCAACTGCCTTTTGAGCGTCGAGAGCATACCGAACGCTCATTACTTTAAACCCAAAGCGAAGCGCTGTGAAGTAGGATTTATAGGTCTCGGTCTCTTTCTTCTTCGCTGTGAGCATCTGATCAGACAATTTTGAGCAAGCGTCACTAAATTTGTCTTTCAGCGAGCTCTCCCATTCGGAAGCAACGAGCATTGCGTCTAGAAACTCGCTGAAAGCATTCGTTATTCTCTCCTGGTAGAACCAATTATTCTTATAGCCTGCACGTATCCATGTAAGAAGCTCCTGGAAAATAGTACCAATGAATGGCGATTGCTTTAGCATCGACGTTTCGTCAATGATGTAAAAGACCTTGGCTAATGAGGATAGTGAAGCCTCTAAGATATTCACGCGATCTGCTTGGAGCTGAGTCAGTTTCTCAACTTTTATCAAACTCGCTTTCTCCTGTAGCGTTTCGTTGTCGATGGGTAGGAGTGAAAGCTCTTCCTCTGCCATGGGATTCGGAACGTATTCTTTTTGAATTATTGCATCGATCACAAGTTTGCAGCTTTCCATGAGCGGCGGGATCGAGCTTGCGATTATCTTCGTGTCCTGAGACTTCATGATGATTTCTGTAAGCGTTGGCGCGACGATATCAAACATCTCGTAGTTGTTATCCTTGATAACTTTTTCATTGACGCTGCCCAACAGCAACTCGACTACCTGGTCCGCAAACTTGATTTCCTGAGGATCGTCTCTCCTAATCTTGTTCTTAAACTTGATAATCGTTTGCAGTGCACGAAGACAGAGGCTGATTCGAGAATGCGGAAGAGTGCTTGACAATGTTTGTGCGAGTTTTATGAAGGATTCTAGCTCATGGCTGAAATACTTCTTGCTCTTTTTACTCAACTCCAACAAGCATTCGATCGCTTGCTGGGCGATCGTATCTGAAGCTTCAAACGCGATCGCCAGCGCTGTCTTTCTTATTACCTGCTTGTACATATTCACGTGTATACAATCTTGACTCAGCATTTCAGCGAGGATCAACAGCGCGTCGTGCTGAAGTCTGGATTTTTTGCCCATGATGAGCTCATTTGCTCGATCGATCATGCTTTTCAGTATAATCTGCGAGATATGCACATACCGCATCTTAATGACTCTGCGACAGGCCTTGAGGCTCAATATATAAGCTTTCGGATCCTCTGAATCGTTAAAAAATGAAAGGAGCGTCTCGATGTAAGGGTTGACTTCTTTCACGTTCTGGAGATAGCAAATCACAATTGATAAGCATTCGATCCCGAAATACATCCAGGACTTGTCCTGTCTGGTTATATCGTATTTCAGTTTATCGGCCGTCGACTCTATCCACTCTTTAAGCTCCTTCCTTTGAGCCACAACACGGAAAATCACTTCCAATGACTTCATTACTGAGATTTCACGAGCTTCTCCTTCGTAGCAGACTATTGAATCCAAATCGATTTTTCCGCTTGATTTCGAGAATCCTCGAGGTCCCAGCACCAGAAGAGAGTCCATTAGGTCTTTTAAGTCATTAGCTTGCAAATTCTCGGGCTGCCTCTGCGAATGCAAGTATTCTGCTACAAACTTTAGCGCTGATTCAGCGACTTCCACTGTTTCAGTGCTCGGAATTTTCGCTGCGACAACGGCTGCGATGGTGTCTTTCAAAACTGACAACGGAAAGAAGAATTTTGTTGGGTTAAATCGCAGCCAATTAGAGAAATAAATAAACAATTGCTCGTATCCCACTCCGATCTTTTCGACCAACTCTTCTGTTATGAAACCTGGCATTGCTTTGACTGCTTCCTGCAGAGTATTGCTTAAAATCTCAACGTTGGGAAAACTTGCTATTTGAAACAGTATCACAGCCACTCCAAACCGTATTTCTGGGTTTTTATTAAGAGTTAGTTCGTTTAGACACAGTAAAGCGGTAGAATGGCTGAGAAGGGCTCCGGTTTTATCAGCTGAAATCAAAATCTGAAGCACCTGCACTTGTTGAGCTCTTTTCTCGATAGGAGGCTCAGTATTTGATTTTGAAATGAGAAAGAGAAGTGAATCGTAAACAAGTTTGGTGGGAGGTTTCTCGTCTTTGCTTGGTTTGATGGAATATAATTCGTTCTGGAGTAAGCTGACTAAGATGGCGTTATTAAGCTTGCAAATGCTTCTGTCTTTGGGTGGGGTTAGGAATAGATTTAATGAAAGCGCTGAAATTTTGGTAATGGTTTCAATGGAGAGATTAGAAGCCAAAAAATGGTAATCAAGTTGTTTTTTGAGAATAACGAAGGAAATTTTTTGATACTCAACGCTGCATTCTTTGCTCTTGATGAGCGAGAGGCAGTTTTCTGCTAGTAGGTCTGGAGAAGTGGTTGCCCAGTCTAAAAACTTCTGTAGGATAGGGTCGCTGGATGAAACGGGGGAATCTATAAGGTTCTTGATGAATTCCAAGAGGTCTGTCTGATGGATTTGGTTAGTTGCTTCCATCTTTTCCATGTATCGCTTTTGCAGATATGAGTTTTATTTTCGCTTAATTAGCTTATTAGAGGATATTTTATGATTTTAAGTCATTCGCGTTCGGAGTGAAACAAAACAATAGCCTATGTGAATTTAATTAATGCTGAGTATGTAACTAGGAATCTGATAGGATATGGATGGATATTGGCTTAGCTTATGAAATCCTCTATTTTTGTTTATATTTTAAGGGAATATTTCTGAGGAGGACCTCAACAATTACAGTTGCACGGTAGAAATATTATCACATCGAACCTCTAGATAAAATCTCGAGAAATGATCTTTCCCACATTATGCATACAACATCTCACCTTAATTAACATGAACAGCCCGATTTTCCTTCAATCATACTGCAATCAGTGTTTTAAGAGCGCTTTTTACATAAAAGAAATGAAAGACAGCCATCATCACAGTTATAATCACGTGCGAGAGCGGTTTGTAAAATTTTTTTGCGTTAGCTCCAGAACTATTCCATGATTCATCAGCATTGATAATTGTACTCTCCAATGCGATGAGATCCTTACTGCCTCTGTTCCCTCAAGGACGAAGTACACTTGGATCGAGCTGATCCTTTCAGATGGGAACTGAGCTCGCCACACCAACTCACGAAAACTTTTGATCAGAAGTTGTTGATCTCGTAAAATTTTAGTTGGAAGCAACACAGTAATTTCTGGCAAGGCTTAACAAAAACAATTAGTAACCTAATTTCTGATCGGAGAGAGTCTTGAATTTATAAACAACACGATTCATTCTGAATCAATTTTTAACAAAAATATATAAATCTTTAACCAAATGAAGTCCGCATCAAATTACGCTTACATCAAAAAAAGAGATGAAAAAGTCACCGAGCTGAAGAAACAGCTTCTTTCACGTCTGCAGGAAAAGCAACGCTTCGCTGACGAGAGAGAAGAGAGACCTCTTGTAGACCCTCCTGTAGACCTTTCTGACGAAGAAGTCGACACTAATGTCATTTCCGTTGACTTTGCCAACATCACCGACGGTCTGAAGAACCTCTGTATGGGCGATGCCATCTTCTGTAAGAAATGCAGCGCTTCGCTCTCTTCTCTTAGCACCGCCAACGTTTTCCCAAGAGAAAAGTACATTAAGCACGTCGATCTCAAAGAGCAGGCTAAGGATATCTCTGCAGACCCCCATGAAGAAGAGAAAGATGATAAATTAAGCAAGAAAATGATTCCAGAAGGCGACCAGAAGAACTTCATTCCCGAAACTGAGATCAAGAGCCACGAGAGCGTTTGGATCTGTGAGTTCTGCTCTCACCACAATAAAATCTCCATCGAAGCTGAAGAACTCCCAAAAACTGACGATATTTTCTTCATGTTGAAGTCAGCAACTCAGCAATTGGAAACAACGACCACGACCACTCAAGATCAGGATATTTCAGTGATCTTTTGCATCGATTTCTCGGGAAGCATGTGTGTCTCTAGCGAGATTCAAGTCAAGGATGAGCTCCGACACGGCCTCTCAGCAGAGGAGTACGAAATGCTCAAAGACTTCATCGAAGACAACGCGTCTCAGCTCCTTCCGAACCAAAAGCAAGACACTCAATGGATTTCTCGCAAGCAATGCGTGCTTGCTGCGATTGAAAGCCAACTCGAAGAAATGAAAAAAACTCATCCGAATAGAAAAGTCGGTGTTGTTGCCTTCAACAGCGAAGTTATAGTTTACGGCGATGGAGGCTCAGATCCAATCATTGTTGCTGGAGATAAACTGAACAAGGAAGACGTCTGCTTGTCTGTTGGAATCGATAATTATGAAAAACTGCTCTCTGCCTCGATTGTTGATTCCTCAAAGAGACTGATGAGTAAACTCAGCTCCTTGAAAGAAAACGGAAAAACTGCACTTGGTCCTGCTCTCGCTGTCTCTCTTGGTCTTGCTAGTCGAGGAAAGCCCGGCTCTACTGTGATACTCTGCACTGACGGGCTCGCGAATGTGGGTATCGGAGAATTGGATTCTCCTAGCAGCGACAACGATCCGTTCTACGAAAGAATGGGAAATTATGCCAAGGAACGCGGTATTCAGGTCAATGTCATCACGATCAAAGGCGAAGGCTGCCGCATGGATAGACTCGGTAAAATCGCTGACGTTACTCAGGGCCAAGTCACCCGCGTGAACCCTGACAGCATCGCGAAAGACTTCTCCAACATCATGAAAGAAGAAGTCGTCGCAACGAAAGTTAAACTGAGAGTCCGACTCCATCAATCACTGAAATTTAGAAGAGAAGAAAAGGAAAATCTCGCTGAAAACGACTCTCTTTGTGAGAGAGACGTCGGAAACGTTACTGCCAAGACGATCCTGACGTTCGAGTACCAGTCCAAAAACGATGTCGAGTTGGCAAAAGAAGGCATTGATATCGGAAAACTATCTCAACTGCCGATTCAAGCGCACGTGTACTATACCTCCGGAGAGGGTCATCAATTGCTAAGAGTGATAACAATGAAGCTCCAGACGACACAGGACTTGAAATGCGCTCAAAAGGGCGTTGATGTGAGAATTCTTGCCACGAGAGCAACGCAGCTGACGTCAAATAACGCTGGAAAAGGAGAGGTTATCATGGCAAGGAAGGTGAACAAGAAATGGGATGAATACATTTCAAACGATTTGGCCATGGATAACGCTGCAAGTCCAACGTTCCAAGAGGGTTTGGCTGATTGGCAGGAGAATAATACGGGGTTGAAGAGAGCCGTCAATAAGAATATCAAAAGAGCGAAGCAGAATCAAGGTTTCTTTGGGAAGCTATCATCGAAATTTAAATTCTCAAATAAAGAGGATGAAGAAGAATTTGAGAAGGAAACTCGCTGTCTCTCGATCGCTGGATCAGACGACGAAGATGAAACTAAATTCATCCAAAATAAAGCTGCCAACTTCATGAAAAAAAAGTAGGATCGCTGCGCGTTCAGGTTTGCGGCGATAGCCATTACCTAACTCTCTATTCTTATCAATTTTTAACTTTTTCACAGAATAGTCGCAATATATTCCAAACTATATAAATAACCACAATATTCCCATCATAATAGAAAAAAGAAAATAAGAGAATTCTTAGTTTTTCGAATTGAAGATTATCTCTGAAATAAATGACACAATATAGAAGCGAGAAACTCTCTGTAGCTTCTCTCTCTTCAAGTTTTTTCTGAAGTTTCTTCAAAAACCCACAAATATCAGTTTAATTCAACGTGCGCTGCCTTATAACTTAATGAAGTAGAAGAGTAATGGCGTGAAGCGATTTCGACACAATCGCCACGAAAAACGATTCATTTTAGGTAATATTGCTTAAACCAGGCCTTCAAGACACAAATTGCTGCGAGGTGCTTTCTTATTTTTATTTACCTAAAGACAAACTAAATTTATTTCATGAAACTTAGCAGCACGCCAATACAAAATTAAACATGCGCAAAAATCCAAGCTTAACTCAAAGCAAATTTTTTGGGCATACCACCAGAAGTTATTCATTTCAGGCTCCAGAGTTCCCGCAGCAAAAAGATACTGCCGAAGATTCTGAGAGAGGACGTGCACAAGAGTGTTATTTCTGTCCATGCGCACAATGTAAGAGCTCTCTCCGCAGTTTATCCGAACAAAAAAAGCCATTTCCACTCGAAAATGGAATAATATTTTCCAATCCTGATAAAGAAAAAGATTTCAACTTTGTGTTAAGCAACTTGGTTCCACCTCCCTCAGTAGAGAGATCTCTAAGGTTGATGATACCTGAAACTGTTCTCTTTTTCAAAGGAGAGCAAAAAGCTGTTGTTTACACTGGAAGAGTATCATAATAATCTCGCTAAAGCGACCTACCATTCTTCATTTTTACTCAAATAGGATCGTACGCTTAAATATACCCGTCAAAAAGAAAAGCTGACGTTTAATGAATTGGATCGGCTATTTTTCACGAGAAGAGCTGAGAAAAGGTATACAAGCATCAACCTAGACTCGCCTGCTCTCTCGATAAAAACTACTCGGAGACTTCATCAGGCTGGAAGTCCGACTTCGACATTATCTCAAATTTCAGCTTTGGGCTCTCCAACCTTAAAAAAGTTTACTTCACGAGAGGTAAGAGAGGTAAGGACTCTTTTGGATGGCAACAAGTTTAAATTGTAATTAGAGAGGCTCTCTTGAAGAATTGGGAGAAGATGAACCTCAACCTCAAAGTGCAAAAGAGATCGCGCTAGCGAAATTTATTGATAACAGTGTCCAAATTCTGACTCAAGCCGAGCTTAGAGCACAGTTTCAGAAGAGGAGAAACGATAAGTTCTGGAAATCAGTTCAATTTATTCAGTCGTTCACACGTATCAAGGTAAGTCATTCCCTTTATATGGCAGGTTTTCACTGTTATATTCTCTAAAATCAGGACTGTATGAAGAGTGTAACTCGTATTTACTTTAACTATGAGGAAGACAAATTAAAGCCTCATTTTGTTAAATCGATGAAAGAAATTCTTTTTCTCAACGGCGAACTCGCTAAAGCCTCTATGGACTATATTCCAATTGAAGAAGAGGAAGCTTTTGAGTATTCCTTAAAAGCGAGCAATCCAAAGCAATACTGCCTTTATACCGTCTATAAGATCGTTCATTTTCTTGAAATCATCAGCAAAATCCGCGTTCGCAAGCTCCGAGCAGACTTTGTCAGAGATGTGTTAGGCAATTTTTGGCTAATTGATATTTCCCACCTCGACTATCAAGAAATTAAAAATAAAAAGACGTCTCGGAAAGTAGTAGCAAGCGAAGAAGAGGTGCCTGAGATCGATCCAGAGAGACTTCGTGAGTTAGATAATAAACTTGAAGCGAATCCCAAGCTGAAAGCGAAGATTACGAATGTGAGAGAGATGATCAAAGACCACTTTGAAAAAACTCGAATTAAGTTCGGATTGCATGATCGAGGCCTTGAACGCAAGTTTCGAGACGAAATATGGTCAGAGCAAGCATTTTCTCACTTTCATCCGGGGACGAGTTTCACCTTGAAAGAGATTCTCAATGGGGAGGTCAACCAACAGAAGCTGAGGAAATTTATTCAGAGCAATTTTAATCCAAAGAACGAGGCTGGTCCCTATTCAATAAAGAACGTTCAGAGTGGGAGGAATCTGTATTGGAAGAGCCCGACTTCAAAACAAAGCGCTAGATCGACCAAAGCAAGTCCAGAGAGTCGCTCGAATAATGCTAGAGAATCCCAAGATGTATCGACGACTCGACGACTGGTCTCTGATTCACCAAAATTCAAAATGAATCAGATACATTCTCCAAACACTTCGATTTTGAGCCCTCTTAGTACGGCGAAAGGTCAAGGAGTACTATATCAAAAGCGCTCAAGGCCTTCGACAATTGATACGACGGTCCAGTTTAGAAGCTCGAATGCCTCAATGTTGACTTCTCCAACCAATGGCTTTTTGACTCGTAAAAACTCCGATATTATGGACTCGTTTCCGAAACCTCCTTCGAGAAACCGAGTGTCGCTGACCAATCTTCTGAGCCCCAAGAATAGGAGAGATTCTGATATTTCAGTGAAACCAATCGAGTAACATTGACCTTGTTGAATCAATTGTATTAATTTTTCAATTTAGGGGTGAAACTGTAGGACAGGAGAAAGGCCAAACTAAATCTCAATTCTTCAGCAAAGTAGGTGTACCAGAGACCTCACTGCCTTTAAGTTCACCAAGCATATGCAAAAATATTCTAAGGAACCTTTTTAAAGATCACCAAATTAATAAATAGCACTTTAGTTTTTTGATAGTTTACTTCATTATGAATTTGGATGTAATATTACATTCGTACTTTTTTTCCTGAAAACCCTGGTAAAATAATGATTTGTCTGGAATTGCCACTCTCGTTGAGGAGCAGCAGAGCAAAACTTTGCAATAAAACCATAATTAACTTTGGGATAATTACGCACAGAACCTCAAATGG
>ENA-UOUE01000542-UOUE01000542.1-compost-metagenome-genome-assembly--contig:-NODE-542-length-29948-cov-7.786515_pt1 | contig 29948 bp, 22 predicted proteins | sample MGYA00238146_ERZ747223 | MGnify/ENA primary metagenome ERZ747223 (study PRJEB28781, sample SAMN06268865) | compost metagenome | isolation source: single cell | place: USA: California, Emeryville, Joint...
CTCTTAATGTCTTGAAGGCGTATGATGAGGTGTCTTTTGATGATTTGATCAAAATAGTTGTATTTTTGGTCTAACAGTTCTTCTTCAAAGAAAATCTTACAATGATAAAATATTCATTTATGATTTGGCTTACTGAGTTTTTCACTCTGGTGACTGATTGATTAGTAAAATAGTTCAGAATTATTTCTACAGGCACGATCTATTCTTCCAATGAAACATTGATTACTGGATATCTCTCTTTGTGATTGAAAAATATATTAACCGGTCTTCGTATCAGAATTCCGTTAATCGTTATCGAAAAAAACTTCAATTATTTTCGGTAATTAGCAACTTTTCCCAGTCGACCAGCTCATTATCACATTATTTATACTGGAGCTGATGCTTAAGCTGGAATTCAGTAATCCCATACTTGCTATATAGTTCTGCCAAATGTCCATATAATTAAATCATTCACAAATAAACTACAAGCTGACATCCCGTATCATGTTTTCCACTGAAGAGAAGAAAGTCGTCAAATACGCACAGCTTGATAAATGGAAACTCATCAAAAAACTTGGAGATGGTGCCACCTCGCGCGTCTTTCTTGGCTATGATTCAGTGAGCAAAAAATATGCTGCTATCAAAGTTCTCAAAAAGCTCGATTTCCAATCTATCGAGCTCGCAAGAAATGAATTTAAAACGCAGTCAGCACTGTCCCACCCTCACATCCTTTCTGTTCACAACTTCTACGAAACAATTACTCTGATTGATGCCGAAAATAAATCTATGACTGTGACAGCTATTGCCCAAGAAGCTGCCGCTGGAGGCGATATTCTCAAACTGATGGATCTTATTGGAGTCTTTCCCGAAAGTCTCGCACGAACCTACTTCCATCAGCTGATTGATGCTATTGAATACATGAGTAAAGCTGAGATTGCTCATAGAGACATTAAACCTGAGAACATCTTGCTTGATGCAGATTTTTGCATTAAACTCTCGGATTTCGGATGTGTTGGCAAATGCCCACCGAAGAAATATTTTACTACTGCTGCTGGGACATCGAAATATTTCCCTCCTGAGGTGCATGCAGGATTGGTTTATCAGGGAGTAGATGTTGATTTATTTGCCACGGCTATTGTTCTTTTTTGCATGGTGATTGGACACATGCCTTTTTCAAAAGCGACGGAGTCAGACACATTATACTGGCACTTTACGACTGGAAATGTCAAACGTTTTTGGAAAGCTCATGAAGAACTGTTAAAACAACAGAAATTGGATCAACATATCAATCCAGATTTCTGCAAGCTTATAACCAGAATGCTTTATCCAAATCCAAGTAAGAGAATAAAAATTGAGGAAATTAAGAAAAGCGCTTGGTACAACGGTCCTATCCTTCAAAGATCTGAAATTATTGGAGCAATCAGAGCTAAAGGAAAGAAGAAACCTGGACTTTAAATTAAATTAGATTCATTGGTTAGAAAGCCTTACAAATTTTCATAGTTTATTCAAGGTTTTTTTTTTTTAGAGTTAGTTAATTGTCAAAGGTTTTTTACTTAAAGTTTATTGTGTAAATAGATTTAACTTATTTTTATAGATATTCTCTTAGAAAATTGCATATTGTGATTTATTAGTTTCCATACCAAAGCTAAAAAACGAATAATTATCTTCCCAAGACTAGGGACCACAGTCAGAATAGCGAAATGGCAAATGTAAAATAGACCAAGGAGTCTTTTTAATTATGCCTACTTGATGAGGTAATTGCGAAGTTTTCAGCAATAGAATCTAATTCTTTGCTACTCTCAGTTACAATTTCATATAAAATTCCATATTTACACGAGGTTTTTAGCAACTGAAACAGAAAATCAGTTGAAGAATTTGGATCTGGGGTCCATTGGGACAGTCAACATTCTTCAAATAAATTATCAAATCAGAATCAATATTCAGCGTCCTTTTCGACAATGCCAATCAATGGTTTGCCATCTAGATAAGCTTCGATATTCTCTTTAAGACACTCAAGCACACCTTCAATTAAAGACTCACTTTTATTGGCCGAATGACAAGAGATTAGCACTTTCTTTTTCAGTTCCTCATCGGTATAGAAAGGACTGTGCTTTGGAAGTGGTTCCTCTACGAAAACATCCAGTGCTGCGCCACTGAATTTATTTGCTTTGAGCGCTTTTATCAGATCGGCCTCTACCACATTCATTCCTCTTCCAATGTTAATAAAAACCGCAGTTTTCTTAAACCTTTCAAACACTTTTTCATTAAAAATATCTTGGGTTTCTTTAGTCTTTGGCAGCACATTAACAATAAAATCTGCTGCTTCGCAAGCGTCCCCAAGTTTATCCAGTCCGAAAAACTCACTAACTTCAGGGTTAAATTTAGCGCTTGCTTCATTCCTCGTTCTCTTGACTCCTAGGATTTCCATTTCAAAACATGATTTGCATATACAACCTATCTTTGCTCCGATTTTCCCGTACCCTACGATGGCAACTTTCTTGCGAGAGATATCAGACGCATAAAGAGCACCCCACGTATTTTCATCTTTCAAGCGATCCCATTCTCTGTATCTTCTTGAAAAATAAAGCATTGCTCCAATTGTGTACTCAGCAAGAGCTTGGGCAGAGGCTCCTCTTGCTGTTGTTAGAGTTATTCCGCTGTTCACAAAATTTTCGCTGCTTAAAATCCTTTCGCAACCTGTTACGAAGTTATGGCACCATCGCAAACCTTTGCATTCTTTCATTATTACGTCGATGGAAGACCTATCATTAGCTAGCACGACAGCTTCAATGAGGTCCTTGTTTTTGATTGTAGAAAATTCGGTGTAATCTGGATGGGAAACGGTCTGGAATGTAATTTCTGGATAGTTTTGCAGCAAAGATATGATTTTCTCTTCAAAGCGCTTATTAGGGATATTCGGATTCACGAAAAGAAGGTTTAATCCTCTTTTGGCTGCACTCTGCATAAGGAACAAATTTTTTATCAGGTTTAATAAACTATCGGTTTGATATGAATACATATCTTCGTGACTTCTGCTGTGAGATGTTATCTCTTCATTAGCGTCAATAGTTTAGTGCTGTGGTTCGTCTCACCCAAAGATACATAAAGACCTCTTCTTGTTTTGCTTTTTTTACTGTCTCCCTTTGGTTTTCCCCCCCCCCCCCTGTAACCAGAAAATTTTGATATATGGTAATCCACTTGCTTCGAATTGGAAGCTCAGAAATTTCATAGAATATAGAATATCTAAGATGTGTTGTATTCAGTCTCACCCGAAACTCTCTATCCACTTTTGAATTTGAAGTAAAATTGGTTTATGAAATTGGACTCAAGCGTTCTGCTATTATTTAAACTCATGGTAAAACCTTAATTTATATATATATTAGCATTTTTTGAAGAGTTGAAGCTCATGAAATTTGTCGGAATCTTTATTATTGTCCTGCTTTTCACTCTGACCACAGCGAACGACCTCGATGATTCAAGTAACTTTCGCTTTTTCGGCAATTAGACTAACCTTAATTGTTATCTAGTCATCTCCGATTTTAATGCAGATCTACTCGATATGCCAATGACTGGTGCAGAAACGAAGTCCTCCCTATTTTCAGCCATTCAATTCGTGAACAAGAAACTTCCTCAATTTGCAAACAAACAAGTAGGAGAACCGCAGATTCTCTATAAGACTATAATGAGATATACCAATGGACACCAAAACTTGGTGTCGAATAACACATTCCTCTTTCATGTACCTGTACCGGGAACACCTGGATTTTTGTATACAGGAGATTTTTGGACTGACCTTCCTCTACAGACGTTCCGTAAAGTTATAAGAGCATGCGTACTTGATCTTGGAAAGGCACAAGCCTCTTGCTTCGCCTCTCAGGACTGTATGGCATTAATTGTTAATAAAGGGACTTGTGCATCATAAAATATTAAAATCTACTTCATACTTTGAGTATTATTATCAGTAACATGCTCTCTGCGAATGTTCCATCATAAAACTTGGCCAATCAATTTCTTATTAAGCATCCTATTTGCAACTTCTTGGATATTAATTTAGACAAATTTCGAGGCTGGAAAGAATTTTAGAGTCTGTAATCACACCAGGAGAAGCGCTCACTTTTTTGTTGTATATTTTACGATATGCTAAGAAAAGAGTGTCGCTATAATAAGGGTAGCCGGGAGAAAAATTTTTGGTTAATTTTTATCTACAGACTTTCAAGACAAAAAGTCCTAATATAATCTAAATTTATCATTGTAAAGCAATTGCCTTGAGTAAAAAATGGACTCACTCACAGAAATTGTTGTCGGTCATGAGGAGATGAAAAGAGCTCTGTTGAAGGAAGCTATTTCGCTGCTAGTTGGTCATCCTGTCATGGATGATCGTGAGCATAAAGCTGACGAGAAGTTTAAAGCAGCCGCAAAAGAATTAAGAGACAAAGTCCCAGTCGAATTCTATTCCAATCCGCTGTTGTACAGAGAATTAATTGAATCTTCGGAGCTCTTCAAGCTGGTCAAAAAAGCCCCCAAAGGATCTGCACATCATATCCACTTTGAAGCCTTTTCAAGCTCATCTTGGGTAACTCATTTAGTCTTTCATTTACACTTAATCGCCTGGATTTCAGTTCGCTGAATTTATCAGACAAAACCCTGATAAGTATCGCCTAGACGAGAAAAGCGAGATATTTTACTACTACAAGGTAAATGGTCACAATTGGCATTATATTTAACGTTGTATGTATTCTAAAGGCACCTGAAGCTAAAGATTTCCCTGATGTTTCAGCAGACGCCGCTAAACTTACCAAAGAAGAGTTCCATGCCAAATACAATGATTACTTTGTTATGACAGTAGCTGAGATTAACGACGCTAAGGCTATCTGGGACAGATTTGAATTGAAAATTTGGAACAGATTGAGAGTTGTTCAGCCCAAATTCGCATATATCCAATATGCGACAGGCGCTTTCTTGGAAGCCGCTGAGGATGGAATTCATAACCTCCAAGGAAGAGTTTTCCTCGATTTTATTAAAGATGATGTAGCCAAACCAACCTTTTTCATTGCTAATATGGAACTTTTCTAATAGGACCTGAAGGATATCTCTCACGATGAACAAATCAATGTCTATCTCGAAGCTCAGAAAGAAATCCAAAAAACTCACCCTGATTTCTTTTTCACAATAATTGGCCAGGGCTACAGAATTTGGCCAAACGACAAGATAAAAGAAGACTTGAATAAATTCATCGCACTGAAGAAAAAATATCCAGAACTTATCATCGGTTATGACGTCGTCGCTGTACAATCTTGTTTTCGCTTACTGTCACTAACTTATTGAAATTTTGTAACAATAAAGGAAGAAGATCAGCGAAAGCTTTCCGACATCATGCCAGCATTCCTTGAGAGCAGAAAGTCCCTCGAGAAGGAAGCCCTTCATGAATTCCATTTCCTCCTTCATGGTATCAATAGCCGCTGTCCTCTGAGTCTTAACCTTATATTCTTACAGCTGGAGAATCAATAGATGTTGAAAACGATAACTTGTATGATGCCGTGCTCTTTGGTTGCCCTCGTGTTGGACATGGTTTCAATCTCTACAGACATCCAATTCTCTTCGATAAATTTAAGAAACAAAAGATTTGCATTGAATGGTGCCCTCTGAGCAATCAGGTAACCAGACACACAGATTCTTTGAGCAAACTCAATATTGCATGATTTTAGATGTTAAGATACGTCAAAGATCTTAGAAACCATCCACATCATGGAATGTATAAGCAAGGAATCAAATTCTCCATCAGCAGCGATGATCCAGGAGTCTTTGGAACCAACGCTGAAACTTGGGAGGTAGTAGCTATTGTTCTCGCATTCAAACTAGGTATCTTCACCTCACTTCTGATTCGGTTTTTCTAACTTATTTCAATCTTTAGGTCTAGAAGACTTGAAAGGCTTCTTCCTGAATAGTGTTGATTATAGCTGCTTGGAGAAAACTCAGCACGACGCTCTTCGCAACAGCTGGTTCAAGGCATGGCATAACTATATCGATTCTTTGATTCAATAAAAAGCCTTCATATAATAATCCTGTTCAACCAAATATATATCATCATGATCATATCATCCCACTCGATTAAACAATGGATTCAGTATACTGGTTTCTTATGCTTTGAGAGAAATCTAAAAAAGGGAAAAAAATATTTTTCAGATCGAAGTCATAGGCTCTTCATTTAAAAAGCCTTGAAGCTCAGGTTAGGTATAAAAGACTTCTTAGCTATACACATAAACTCAAACAAAGAAGAGTACATCAAATTTAATTTTATGTTGATGAAATATAGCTTATAAATAAAACTGCGAAGATTTGGTAGACTAGTGATTAGAGCGATCATGAACAAAAATCATGGCTCAGAGTCCTTGAACACGAGCTACCAGTTTCCCAAATCTCATCATGGACACCAGTCTCTAGGTGAGTTGGAAGAAAAAGTGGTGCTTAGGCCTGAAAGCGCTGAGTCTACCGATTCAGAGCGCGTCCCAAAAAATTCATTAACTCTCAATAAATCTCCTGCGAAGCAAAAAGAAAAGAACGAGAAGGAAGGTAAGCAGCGCAAAAGACTTAGAGTCATTATGAACATTTCAGGTATCATGCTTCTCTCAAAAGTTGACTAGGCTCACCTGCTGTGCGTTTTAGATACAAAATATCGTGTGGTCGAGTTCGTCGGGCGGAAAGTATTAGATTGGAAAATCAGCAGAGATCCAGAAAGCGAGTGGGATATATTTTGGACAGACTGGGCTGTTCAGTCTGACCAACTCGTGAAAATGAAGCCTTATCAGAAGATAAACCATTTTCCCGGAATGTATTCTTTGGCACAAAAAAATCACCTTGGAAGAAATTTGATGAGGATGAGAAAAGTTTTCCCTCAGTACTACAACTTCTTTCCACCTACTTGGGTCCTGCCTGCGGAGTTTGTCGATTTTAGAGCACAATTCACAAAAAGGAGTGGGAAGACATATATCATTAAGCCCGCAGCCAGCTGTCAAGGCCGTGGAATTTATCTCACACGAACCTGGGAGAATGTCAGCCAGACCGAGTCGCTTGTCGCGCAACGCTATTTGTTCAAGCCATATTTACTCGATGGACTCAAATTTGATCTCCGAATATATGTGCTTTTGGCAGGTTGTGACCCACTCAGAATTTATATGTACGAAGAGGGCCTTGCAAGGTTCGCAACAGTGCAATATTCTAACCCCAAGGGAGATAACATCGAAGATATGTGCATGCATTTAACAAACTATGCTATCAATAAAGGAAATCCAAACTTCGTTTTTAATGAGGACGAGCAAGAGGACGGTGTTGGTCATAAAAGGACCTTAACGTCCCTTTGGAAGGTAGCACTAATTTTACTTTGTTGATAAGAACCTATTAACAATAGAGTTTGACTGAACGTGGGTGCGACGTGAATAAATTAAAAGAAGATATTGAAAAACTTATCGTCAAAACTTTCTGCAGCGTCCAACCAATCCTGGCACATCAATATAAATCATGTCAGCCCGAGGATCTTGCTAATAGCATGTGCTTCGAAGTTCTTGGGTATAATTGAACAGATATTATTTCGTTTTTATTTGACTTAATGTCTTGTTAGGTTTGATATTCTGTTGGATCATAAACTTAAGCCATGGTTAATAGAAGTTAACCATACGCCGAGTTTCGCAACTGATACTCCTCTTGATCATGCTGTGAAATCAGGTGTGATCGGTGACGCTCTGAGATTGATGAATATCTCTGTTCAGCGTCGAATAGAATATAAGAAAAAACAACACAACGAAGTACAAAAGCTGGCAACAAAATACAAGAAGTTTCGATTGACGCCTGAGGAGCGATTTAGACTTGTGCAAGAAGCTCAAAGGGAAAGAGACAAATGGGAAACACAAAACCGTGGAAATTACAAAAGGCTCTATCCAAAAGAGGTTTATATTTTCTATCTCATTACTACTGTTATTGACCTTTATCTTTTCTGTGTAGGCTGGAGAAACAACAGAACCTTATAAAGAATTTATTAAAGAAGCGAACCAGTACTATGAAAATTTGACAGGGACATGTAACCAACTCATTTTTTTCAATATAATTCTGAAACGGATAAAGCAATTAAGAGAAACACCAAGAAAGAAACCAGCAATTTGATTCCTTTTCGGTTCAACTCACGCGCACTTGTAGCAGAAAATTCTTATACCAAAGGTGGTGCTGCTGAGCAGAGTGAGACAAGTCAAAATCGGCAAGTTACTCCGACTCAAAATAGAAAACCAGCATTCAATGCGACTCCAAAAGTTCAGATACAGCAACCTTCTTATCCAAGAAGAAGTTTTTCTACAGTTCCTCCAGATACCCTGAAATTAGAGACGGAATCTAAACAATTTGAATCAGGCATCTCCCAAGGGACCTCAGAGGGTGCTTGGATCAAAACAGATACTCCATCTGATTTGCTCATCAATAGCCCTGAAAAATCTATGCTCCTACGCGATGGCGGCCCAATTTTCCGAATTCCTTCTGGTTCCAATGGGCTGACTTCAGGAGTTCAGAGGCAAGGTTCTTTTACATCCAATATCAGTTCCGCAGTCCAAGCAAAGGTTGAGTCTTTACGCCCGAATATTTACCCTGTACAAAATCTGGCTCGAGACCAAGGTTTCAATCTAAGGCAATTCATCAATAGACAAAACAATACGGTGTATTACAAATTAGTTGAAACCTCAGCAAAGAAAACAGGTAAAAAACAATGTATTGTTACTTATATGATCCCTCAAAATTTCAGATAGCAACGAAAAAACAGAGACTCTGGCTAATTTTATTGAAACGCCCGGAAGACCCGCTAATATTAATTCATCAAGGAATGTTTTTTCAGCCAAAGGAGAGACCTCTCGTGGAGTAAATGGCCAGAGAATTCTTAGATTTAGCACTCCTCAGCGAGATCCTAAAAAAGTCGACGCCTCTTTCGGATATAACCTGTCTTCTACGTTTCGGATGAGCACTCAAGATGATAGGGCTGAAAATTCTCAACTACTGGACAGAAGCAAAATATTAAATGAATCAGCAGATTCTCCGACTCCCTCTGATAAACAATCAAAAAACCAATACCTTGAGTTGAATATCCCAGGCAACGTGCTCGATTTAAAGCACAAGTAACTATTTGTACCACTATTTGATACTTATAAACTCTGCTAGTTTTGCTGACTCTGGGAAGCAACCGAGGCAAAAGACTCATAGCACGCCACCGCAAAACAAAGGAGGAGGATTCTTGCAGCCCAAAATTATGAGTTTGCAGTTCGATGGATGGCTGCGACCTGAATCAACTTCATATCGGATCAAAAAAGTCGCTCAGAAAACTGCAGAACCTAAATTTGAAACTCACTCGAATCAAGCCTACTCAGCTCAAATCAATTCTTTGATCCATTCATTCTATGGCCAAAGTGTCTTACAACCGCCAAATAAAATCAACAAGATTCCTGGCAAAAATTAACAATTCATCAGACCTTATTCCACGCAACTGATTCGGTACACCACCACCACAATAGTCTGGTATTTATTTAGTTTTCTCATTTAGAATTCACTTTAATTTTAGTACAAACTTTAATATGATTTTTTATCTTCTTCTAGAAAGTTGTGCTGATATCTCATTACAGCATAATCATTCATAGTATTAAATATCTTATTTATGTTGAGTAATAATGATTTTTGTGAGTATTTTGTCTCATTGTCTTATGAATAAACCATTAACAATTGAATTGAAGAGAAATGGCTAAGATTTTTGATAGTCACGAGACAACTGCGAATATAGATGCTTTGAGGTGGTGATTCACGCAAAATATTTATTAACATCCTTAAGAACATATTTTCCAACCATAGTTCTCTCTTCCACTTTGTTGTAGCCTTCTATTAGAGCCTCTTTGCTAAAAGGTTTGGTAATAGAAATATTTGGAATCAATCGTTTTTCGTCGAACCATTTCGCTAGAGTTTCAAAGTGCTGATTGTAAGTCTCAAGTCTCTGTCTCAGGCGTGCCTTTAGTGAGAAATTTCCAAAAGCGACGACTGCTCGCTTTGAGAATCCTGCCCCTATACTGATAGGCTCTTGGAAGCCAGCAATGCCTGCGACGACTCCGAAAACGTTTAAGACATCGCCGATTTTCTTGAAAGAATCTTGGGTCATGTCAGCGGTGTTGAAAACATAATCAAACCCTTTCACCTCACCGTCAAATTTCTTGAGTTCCTCAGAGAATGGGTTTTTATGATTGATCACATAATCAGCACCCATTTTCCATGCAAATTTCTCAGTTTCTGGGCGAGAGGCAGTAGCCACGACCGTTAAGCCAGCAATTTTGGCAATCTGGATAGCTGCAGATCCTACACCTCCACCACCACCAATAATCAGAATCGTTTTTGAAGCATTAGCAGATGGGTCAAATGGTATTCCCATATGCTCACTAAAGGTCTCTAATGCTGTGCCAAAGACAGTTGTGATGCACGCTGTTTCAGTAGCCTCAAGCGATTTTGGAGCATGTGCAGCCTGTCTGTAATCAACAGCAGTGTACTTGGCAGCAGAACCATATAAACCTTGATAGGTATAGAAAACCAAGTCTCCTTCTTTGAAATTCTTTACATCAGAACCTATTGCAACAATTTTTCCAACGCCTTCGCAGCCTGGAACGAATGGAGTTGATTCAGAGATCTTATCAGTAAGCCATAAGCCGTACTTTCTGAGCTTTGTATCCAGAGGATTAAGACTTAATGCGTGATTTTCCACCAAAATTTCTGTTGATGCAAGTTCTGGGAGGTCAAATTCGACTTCTTTAAGAGTCTCAGCTCCGCCACCAAAAGCAGTGACTCCAATTGCTTTGTTTTTCTTCGGAAGAGATTGCATCAAAAGTCTTTAATCTTTGAAAGATTCCTATGAAATTTTATTTATAAAAAAGTTAGTCAAATTAAGGAATCATGGACGACCTCTGTGAAATAGAGATATTTTCTTTGATTGCATTTTGGAAGCCCATGAAGCGTTTGCTCTCCTGTAGTGACAGCGAGATGTGGATTTTGATTTGTTTGCTTATCAAGGGGAAACACATTCAATTAGACTATAGACTGACTCTCCTTTTAAGAATAGTTTCTATCATTTGTCTAAATTAAGGAATTAATTTAAGTGCTTCCTAATCCAGTCGCTGAATAAATAAAGTTCCATTAGCAACCAGAAACTGAGCCTTTGTTTATCATTCTGCTATGATGTAGCGATGTATGATGGTTGCGCTGTCAAAAATAGGCAAATTAACTTGAAATCATGGATCAAAATGTCTTCAGGTAAAACCAACATTAATATTTCGTGCCACAACAAGATCACTTTTATGTATCCACTAGGTATTTTTCTCATCATGCCAAATACAAAAGAAATTTCATGTTTCCCTTTGAAATTATATCATAGGATGTCTCTATATTCCCTGATTTCAAATTTCAAATCAATGAGAAAAAATAACAATTTGATTTTTGATAACTACGCAATGCTTTGCGCGACCAGCGCAATCAAAATGGTGTTTCCTATAAACTATGATATGTAAGTTTACCTTTACGATTTAGATTTATTTTGCTGAGCAATATTTTACTTCCTCGACCATTTGTTAAATTTTCGAAAATAAACCCAAAAAAAAGAGATTGAATTCTTTCTGCACAGCCCAGTATGTCAATATTCATGCACTTCTGCTCAAATCTCTCCCTACGTCCAAACACTTCTCTGATCAGATTGCGCATACATCACAAACAATGGCTGTTGTGACTTTGAAGAAGTGCATCAAGTTTTTTTGATGAAATCTGAGTCCTTTGGCGCACTTAATGGCCATATCTCATGAATTCAAATTTTCAGCCATTATTGCAATGCTTCATGAGGAGCTAAAATTTTTATTCGTGATATTTTAGGATGCACGGTGAAAATACTTTAGGTGTCGTTTTAGAAGCCGGAATTTCGCTTTTGTCAGCGCTTGGGTCCCTGGCGATCATCGTAATGTATTTAACTTACCCCCAGCTGCGATAATTCTCTTTCAAACTTGTCTTTTGTCTCTCAATTGCAGATTTGCTTGGTGGTTTCACAGAATTACTAAGTATAACTCGATTGTGGGACCCTGTGCCCCCTCCAGGATTATGCTTCTTTCAAGCTATCTTGTATTCCTACGCGGGTTTATGCTCGGTCCTTTGGGTGCTTCTTATTTCCTGGACGATGTATTCTTCCTCAGTTTTAGGACGGTAACAGTTGGCAAATTCAATGAACCGGTATATACTCTTCGGATTTGCGCTCCCAGCTGGCTGGGTCCTGATGTAAGAGCATCATTTTCATCCATATCCCTTTCATGTACTCATCTTTTTGTTAGTCCAATAATCTAGGATACGTACGGAGACTCTGGACATGAGTGTTGGATTAAAACAAAGGATATCTCAAATCATTTACGCGGATTCCTCATGCTAATTGAATTCTATCTGCCTTTGTGGATTTCAGAAATACTCATGGTATTTTTCCTCTGCCGAATCATACGGTTTGTAAAGCTTGCGGTACCTCAAGAATCTGCCGAAATTATATCAAGACTAAAATGGTATCCTTTAATTCTGCTCATTTGCTGGCTGCCTGCCAGCGTGAGCAGGCTCATATCATTTTTTGTGGATGATCGGCAAATAACGGAAATTTTGGCATACATTCATGTTGTATTCTCAAGTATGGATGGTTTGCTCCATGTCTTGGTTTATGGATTGACCGGACCAGTGCGAGTTGTTCTTAAGGAGCAAGTTTTCAGATGCTTTTCTTCACCCTCAGAAGTACAAAAAGAGCAAGAATTGTCGGCAATTAGCAAAAAGGCTGCAATGTTATCCGAATATGAAATTGGAAGAAGAGATACTTTTGATGGTGTTCTTATATAACCGATGGAGACAGAAGAAAGCTCAGCTCGCTGGGTTTTTTGAAAATTTTTTTTGGGGAATTATATTTCATGAAATCAGATAGTTTAGATTATGGCCATTCAATGATTTTATAAGATGATGATTGGAAACGTAGTCAATAAAGCATGTATGAATGAAATCGAATAGTGAAATGCTCTTTTCTTCGCATTAAATGAACCTTCTTCATTATTGAAAGATGACTTGCTTTTCTATACCATTGCGTATCTCGACATCTCTAAGATTTCTATCCTTTATTTAGCTAGTTAATCGGTGTTCTTGTTGTTTCTTTCTAAATTGATATGCTTCGGATTTTTCATTCTTTGGCTTCCTTCCTTTCAAACTTCTTATTTGTTTTTTTGATAAAAGCGGATTATATTTATTTAAATATTTCGTTCAATTGACTGAAGGTCAAGAAAACCTGTGTACCATTCTAGCAGCTGATGTCAGACCAGTCGTTTCATGCAGGAGCAATTGTTTGGGGTAAAATCAGTGGGTATCCGTGGTGGCCAGCAAAAGTAATCATTTAAAAATGAGCAATCAAACAACCCATCTTTCTATTAGGTGCAAAGCGTCATAAGCAACAAACAATCAAAGAAATCTGAGGATGATATCTACGTCCTTGAATTCTTCCAAGACAATACAACGTGAAAACTCTTTTATCAGTGCACAATCTAACAATCAAATCACTAGTGCAAGGCTTCCACCTTCAAAACTCCTCACTTTCCAGGAAGGACTCGCTAAAATGCCTCAGAAACCTCCAATACAATTGAAGAAAGCACTTGCTCTCGCTAAAAACGAAATTAAACCGAATTCTGAAGAAGCAAGTTTGAATTATTTTGTTTGAATCTATTTGATTCTCTTTTTGGAAGAGGCCCTTGTGACGAACGAAAAAATAAGTGCAACTACATCTGAGAAGAAAGAGCCGAAACTTGTAATTTGCACCATTGCAATGAGATCTTGATGTATTTAGAAGGATCAGGGAACACCAAAGAAAAAACCTGGGCGGAAACCTCTAAAAAAACCGGAAGAAACCCTAGTACCGGAACTGAAGAAGAAGAATACCATTCTAAAAGCAACAGGTGCAAAGAAAAAATTGGAGGAAAAAAAGAAAGAGTCAAGGTTAACCAGAGATGAGAGAGCATCACTGCGCACGACTCAGGCAGACCTTTCGAAAAACCAAGAAGACGCTGAAATTACTTCATTACAATCAAAACTAGCTCGTGGACGCAAAAAAGCAGAGAATGACAACCTCCCAGAAAAAACTCAACGAGAGAATGAAAGTATGTGTATAGCCAATAATAGCTGGATAAGTCAACTTTTGTTGAGCAGGTGAACTGTTAGAGAACGAAAAAACAAGTAAAAAAGTGAAAAAAGGAACAGAAAATGAAGAGAAAGTTAAGGAAATGCTGAGTTTGAATCAGATTGTTCAGAAAATAAAACAGGCACTAACTAGCTTAAATCAAGAACTCCAAAATCGAGACTCATCGGAACTGAGAAATGATGTGCTTGAGCTTTTAGATGAAATACTCGAAAATATACATGGAATAAGTTTTAGAATGCAAGAATTTACAGACAGTTCTTTCGGAAAATATGTCAACGCATTACATACAGTCCTGGTCAATTGCAAACGAATGCTCCCCTCAAAAGTAACTTGGATGATATTATCAAGCTAATCCTTAATGTTCAGGGATTGAAAATTTTGAATACTTTTGGCGCACTTGGAATCAGTATTAAAAATCAGATAATTCAACAAGTATGTCATTTACTCAAATTACCATTAACGGCATCGACTAATTAGTGTTTTGGTGTGCATGATATATACATCCCGCCATTTGAAATGAAGAAAAGCGAAAGCAAAGGAGGTATGTTTCTTAAATCATAATATTTTTCGACGAATTGCCTTTTGATAATATAGAGAATAAAGAAAACACCGTTTTCAGATTATTTACAAGAGCGCATTTCTCAAATATAGATGAAGGAATAATTGCAGTTAAAGTCGAACCTCAAGAAGAGAATCGTACTAAAATCATTAGGATTGTGCAAACTTAAAGTATATTTTAGCTCAAACTTCGGCAATAACATCAACGCAACGAACCGAAACAACCGCTAAATTTGAGAAGTTTTTGAGTGCAAAGTATAAAATGTCCAAAACAAATGCTCAGGAAGTAGCTGAGAAAATTGAATCGTATGTTCGGAAAAACAATGGATTTTCTCTTTCTACCTACCTTTCAACTTTCAAAGTCATAATAGCTGGATTGAAGGTATCATTGATGATTTAATTCGTGAGACTGATTTTTAACGAAAGGACGGATCTATCCCTGAGGACTTGTTCAAAGATCAGCCAGACATAGAAGCAATAGAAAATTCTATTAGGTCTACTCTGCAACAAAGCAGCGGTCGTAAAATTTCAAGACCTGATGAAATTAACTAGCACGTAGATAATACCAATCCCCACTTTTTTTCGAAATTTTTGACGTATCTTTCATACATATATACCGATATATTTGTTGGCTTAAATAACTTTATTTGCAAATCTCAAAGTTAATTTTTTGTAAGAGCTAACGTCTGAAGCAAATCAGTCATTTCAAAATAGCTAATGGAGCTGAGACTAAGATTTGAGAAGATCAGTAGATATCTAGCTGGCTTTTGGGTTTGTGAAAAATATAGTAGTAAGTAGAAGAATTAAGCTATTGCGACGACCTCGTTTGAGGAGCTTCGTTTAAGAAATTCATTTATCTATTTGTAGAAATCAATTTTTTAGATCAAAGCAAAAAAGCTGGTTGCTAGGATCTCTTATTTCATAATCTTCCTGCAAAGCTTGAAGTTCTGATAGGAGCCGCCTTTGAGTGAGAGTTCAAACTACAGAATGGGGTCAGGTAATATCCGATGCTGAGTACAATTAATATAAAACGTCTGTAACTTTCTGTTTAGAGACCAAAAAAATAAGAATTTCAAGCTACGTTGATAGCTCTAATCATAAACACAATGATAAACAGTGCCAAATACTAAAATTGTTTTAAGTCGCGAGTTCCTCCAGCTCTTTAAGGAAGTTTTTAGATTGAGTAATCAGAGCACGATTAATGATACACCACCATACTCCCACAGTGAGAACCGACAGCACTGTTAAGACCACGTAGCCAGTATGCACGTAATTCATGAGCTTCAAACTCATTTTCTCAATCGCGATTACTCCTGCTAGGTAGATGATTGAATGTATAATTCCCACCCCAGAAAACACTCCTCCCACAATGATGATAGCAATTCGAATACCTCGATCAGAATCATCACCTACAAAAACAATGAGAACAGTAATTTAATTAGCAAGCTTACTCATATTTTGTGCGCTGCTGTTATCAATTCCATCGCCTCTATTCCGATTGCGTCCTTGATTTCTGCCATCATCCGGACCTTCAGGGCCACCTTCAGTGGGAGGGCCTTGGGGACCGCCACCGCCTTGAAGCAGACGAGCTCCATTTGATAGAGTACCATTATTTGGGTCCTTAAAAGGAGAAGGAGGAGGATTCCCGATAGGATTATTAGGATTTAATCCGAGTCCAGCATTAACACAGAAGAAGATTCCAACTCCAACTACAAGTAACGAGAGGAAAAATCCCACTAAATTTAAATTAAGTAGTTTCTTTGCTTGAGGAGATCGTGTGCCTCTTGAATTTCTATTCTGATTGCTTAGTTGCTCAGAGGAACCTAACTCCACGTCTATCTGCACAATGTTTGTCGCGGAATTTTTTTGTTCTTGTCCGGAAGGCATATGAATTAAATCTTTCACTGGCATGTCGACAGTAAGATCATCGATTGTTGATGTCCTTGAAAGTATCTTTCTTGCGAAAGGTGGAGGGTGATCACCAAGATTTATGGGAGAAAATTCTTCTTCATCCTTCGTTCTTTGCTTCGAGAATTCAATCTCTTTGGCAGCTTCCATCTTTGTTTTTTCTGTATTTTTTTATTTATTTGAGCTGTTGATTTAGTTTGGTATTTAAAGATCCACCTTACGTTTGATAGGACGATCAGAAATGATGATTTAATTTTTTAATAAAAAGCACAAGCTCCGAGCGCTAATTTTGACGTATGAAAAATAGCTCAAATAAACAACGTATAATTTATGAGACAGAACATCTCTCTTAGTTGACTATGTGAGTTACACAAAACATGTCTTGTATGATGAAAGACAATCAAATAGAGAGAAAAAAACTCAATAGAATTATTGTTGATAGAATCCAATCGCAATTCATACTGATTACTTAAATCGAGCAAAATTCTGAAACAATTTCAATATGAAGAAACTAGACGAATAGACTTGTCTGACTTTATTCGAAGTTCTATAGGGTATTACTCTCCTCAATTGGAAATTCTGAGAAGTTAAAGAATTTTGTTTGAGATCAGAAGCAAGTTTAGCAGCATAACAATATATTCCATGGAAGTATCTCATATCGTTATATTTGTAAGATCGTAATACGTTCCAATAACTCGTTGACCCTCTCCTCATTCTCTGAATAATTTCTTCGAGAACACCCGTTTATCAACAAAACTTTCATCCATACTACACTTTGAATGACTTCCAGAGGGATGAGTATCATTCGGCACCCACAAAATTTTAGGGGCTATACTATCGATGATTTTGTGATAAAGAAATGGCAACTATTAGTCGCTTCTGAATCTTTGCATCTATATTACTCATAGAGTCAAGGGAGTTGAATGAGCATCAATGCTACTCGCAATATGACTCTTCCCGGTATTATGTATTTCATGCGAATAGATGCAGTAACTAACTGACGTGATTCTCTTAATTTTGTAAGTTCTTGGTTGTTTTTTCTGAATTACGAGAATAATTGAACTTTTCTAAAATTATTATTGAACCGAATTCTCCCAATATCATGGTGGAGAGTCCTTCCTTGAGTAAAGAACTAAAAGCAAGTGGTTCAAGAGCAGAATACAACCATTATGAAAGGGCCACAGTCTTCTTTTATACCAGCGAGTCCGAGAAGATTAAGATACTTCTCTTTTCAAATCAATCCACCACGTTTACAACTCCTCAGGCGACTTTCTTGGGAGTGGATGGAAGTATTGTTTTTACCGCTGCTCGTGCAGTTGTTGAACAGACAAACGGCATGGTTTGCGATGAGATTCTCAAAGCCATCAATGAAAAAAGGTCAATTTCAACAAAAGATCTTCTATTCGCGAAAGTACTTTGATTCTTTCATGACAGTTTCTAAAGCAATTGATTTTCAGAATTTGAGCATCCCTGAGCTTTGGGAAAGTCCTCAATACAACGAATTCCTAAGGAAATTCACTGAAATCAAATGCCAGTTTGATGATATCGAAGGTCAGATGTACTATTTCCTGAAGATCAATCCAATCGACACTGACCTATTGAATGCTGCAGTCAAAGAACTAAACGTCACCCTCTCTTTCAAATGGTTCTCAACAGAAGAATTACTCCAAATTTCTCCTGGTTACCAGATCGAAAAAGCTATTCAACAATTTGCAGCTACTGTAAACATCCCTGAGCACATCAAGCAAACGGCACTCTATCATGAGTTGCCACTAGCTGAGCAAAATGTGTATATACTACTCATTTATAAGAAGACGCACATCGAATTTGAATATTTTATTGGACATCTCCCAGCGTTGTACCTTGGAATTTACAGAAGGAATAGGGAGACTTGGCTGATATTTAATCCTGCAAGAGATGAATATCCATCAGAAGATATCCTCAAAATTGCAAAAGGTATCTCAAAATGTTTTGAGAATTCTTCTTATCATTTTCAAAGGTGTTATCATCCCCGGAAGTACCGCATCAGCTTATCAGGATGATGAATGGCTCGTCAAAGGGCGAGCCTGGCTGAAGAAATTCTACGAGAGTGACATTAAAACGAAAATCCTCGGCATTTGCTTCGGGCAGCAAATTCTGGCGCATACTTTGGGAGGGAAAGTCGATTTAATAGAAGAGAGAAAAACTAATCCTCACTACTATGTCGCGTGGGTTGAAGATGTCGAGCTCTATCCCGAGTTATTTGACCTGAAGTTTATGAAAAAGAATCGCGGAATCATCTCTGAAAAAATTCGGATATCCGAGTTTCATCGTGATGAGGTGGTCAAACTTCCAGAACAATTCCTTTGTCTTGGGTAATATTCTAGTAAAACTTCTCACTAACTAAAAAAAATTCTAGAAAATCACGGTCGTGTGCTATTGAGGTGACCGCTTCAAAGAATGAAAGGTATTTTGGCGTGCAAGGGCATCCGGAGTTTTCAAGAGACTACCACTTGGCCAGAAGGATAATCGCATTTGCTTACGTTATCGACAAGATAGAGCTGACTAGAGAGGCATTCGAGGAAGAATTCAAAAAAGAATGTGGAAAGCCTGAAGAAGCACTCAAAGAAATTTTCCCTTCGCGTAAAATGACATATGACTTCATAAAATTTGAAGATGAATAATTTCACAAGGAAGTAAAGTTATGCGTTTTGTTCATTAGCAATTATTAGTTCAGATATCGGCTATTTCAACCGAAATGAACGGATTATGTGCGTTTTTATAGGGATAATCATCAAAATTATGAAAATTACTCCAATATACTTCCAATAGTTTTCTTAACGTCTTTCCAAAATCATCAACATTCTGGGTCGGAAGGAAGAATGCGAAGTTTGAGACCAGAAAATGTGTCTTCATGAATGAAATTTCACAATACCAAATTAAAAAACGCTTTTCAGAGCTTTTCTAAGTGACTCAACGCATGAGTGTGGTCGTAAAGAAATGAGTCTCGATCTTGATGCTATCATTTACAACCTCAAATGTATTTGTTGAATAATCTAGTTTCTCAAACCAAAAAAGAATGTTAATGACTTGGACAGAGAAAGACTCTCATCATTTGCAGCTTTTTTAGGAAAGTATGATTAATACCATTTTTATTATTAATTCAAAAAAAAAAAATCTGAAAAGGAAAAATATCAATACTTTTATCCTAACGCGAAACTATTTCGTTCTGCTCTCATGGGTACATGCTGCTCGAATAATAAAAACCGCTATAAAGTTCGCCGTAAAGCCTTCAGACCCACGACAATTTCAATTTCAGATATAAAAACTGTTTATGATTTTCACAAAGTTCTGGGTAAGCCGCAAATTTTCGATGATGTTGCTCATCTCTTTTTAGGTCATGGACACTTCGGAACCGTTCGTTTGGCGACTCCTAAAGGAGCGAAAAGTCCTGTTCTCGCTATTAAAAGCATCGCTCAAGAAAAAGTTCAAAAAGATGGAGAACTTTTTCAAAGAGAACTTGAAATTCTGCGTGATCTTGACCATCCGAACGTAATCAAATTCCACGAGTGCTACCAAGACAAGACGAGCTTGCATTTTGTGATGGAGTACTGCAGTGGAGGTGATCTTATGGACAGACTCGCTGTTCAAAAAAAATTTACGGAAATAGAAGCCGCCAAAATAATGGGCAAAGCTTTCGCAGCGGTGAACTACCTGCATGAACGCTATATCATCCACAGAGACATTAAACCCGAAAATTTTCTTTACGAGAGCCAAGACCTTGACGCTGAGATAAAGATTATAGACTTTGGGCTCTCTCGATTTGCAATGCCTACTCAAAAACTTAATAGCCAAGTTGGAACTCCTTACTACATTGCTCCTGAAGTAATACAAGGAGAGTATAATATGAAATCTGATTATTGGAGTTTGGGTGTCATGATGTATGTTCTCCTTGCCGGCAAACCTCCTTTCGATGGAGAAAGCCCAAGAGAAGTAGCGAGAGCAATCCTATATCAAGATCCGGATTTCTCTGACAAACACTGGGGACATATTTCCAAAGAAGCAAAAAGTCTCCTTGTAAGCCTTCTGCAAAAATATCCGGAAGATAGGACGACTGCGAAGAAAGCTTTACAGCATCCTTGGATAAAAAATCAACAAAAGAATGTTACTATGGATGCCGATGAAGCAGAACTAGTCCTTGAAAATCTAAAGAAAGTCTCTATCAGAAAGAAATTCAAAAAAGAAGTACTAGATATCCTCATCAGTCATGTAGATAGGCAGAGCCTCAACAAGCTAAGGGACGCATTTAAGTATTTTGACAAAAAAGGTACAGGGAGGATTTCGATTGCTGACTTAAAGCAAGTTGTAAAGGAGCAAGGCCTTGTTGTTACAAATGAGCAGTTAGACGAGATTATCAATAAGCTTGAAATAGACGGCAGCCAAACGATAGGATACTCCGATTTCATTATGGCGGCAATTGATACTAAACTTTACCTGAAGAGGGAGTTACTTGCGGAAGTGTTCAGCCATTTCGATGTTGATAACTCTGGGTATATTGATGCAAAGGACCTCAAAGAGGCCATGAAGAGGGTCGCTAAGCAAGTTCCTGAGGATGAAATTTCAGAAATGTTGGCTGAATGCGATACATCGGTGAAGGGAAGAATAAGCTTTGAGGATTTTTGCAAACTGATGAAGCTTGAAGAACCAGCTCAGAACCGAAGAAAGACAAATTCTAAGACAATCCCAGCCAGTAAGTTGACAACAAACGCTGAGTTTTTTCTTGGTCCCCAAAAATCCTACTTTGCCACACGTTAACCGAACTATTCATCATTGTCTCTTTCGAGAGAGTCTGGTTGTTTGGCTAATTTACAGTGTCCTGCTGCACGTCATCAATGAGGCTATTTTACGAATAAATTTATATGAAAGGGTTCCTGCCAGTTATAAGTAAATAGCATTGATATTTAAATAATACACTAGTTATTGGAATTAAATGGAATGCGTTTTTTGTTACCTATTAGTATTGCATCGGAACTGGAATTTTAAAAAAATTTACAGTAATAGTTAAATAATGCATATGATCATCTTATCAGAATTATAGAATTATGCTCGGTTGGGTTGATTATGATTTTTGGGTCAAAGTTGCAGTATCACAAAAAATTTTTGGCTTCGTTTTCATGGTACCCAGCCCCTTATTTTATTGCTCTTTATTTTATTTTATCCAAGGAAAATCACCTTTTTAAAGCTGATCCAATAATAATCAAACTTTATTTGCTTTTGTTGCTACATGAATGGAGACAGAACATCTCAAGTCAAAACTTAATACCTCCAGCTCTTTACTCAATGATTGGTTTGTAATTCAGCCTCTTCAAACACACCTACGAGCTCCACCTCAAAAAAGACCAGTCACTGTAAATAAAGAAAGATTGAGTCACCAACTCGATTTCAATCGCTCCGTTGAGAAAAGAGTTGTTCTAAGAGGGACCAAGTTTAATCAAACTCTAAAGAAACTCAAAATGCTCGAAGTGAACCAAATACCAAAAATGCACGCAATAAGAGCCAATCCCATGAACGATCACACAAGACGAAGTAAGAATGCAGATCATCAAAATAATATGGCACCCGTCATTTGGTGTCTGAAGCGGAATAAATCAATGCCTGTAATAGGCTTAGAAGAGAAACAATTCAAAACAAACTCCCAACTTATGAATGCTGAGAGATTGTCAAGTAAGAGGACCAAAAACAAGGAAGGAACGGAAGTTGAAAAACCTCTTAATATGGCCACGTCGACTCAACCGGTGTTCAACCCTGTGACTCGTATTGTCGACCAGGGAGTTTTCCATTCTTCAAAATCCAATTTTTTCAGCGCTAATTCGAAACGCCCTGAAACAGCACAGTATTCAAAGTCGGATCCTCTTGCCAAGAATACATCTGCACTAATGCTTGCGCGTGATGATTTGCATTCTTCACTCCCACAGAATAGGATACGGATAAGGACAGCAATCCCAAAAGCCAGAAGTGCTGCTGCCTCAAAACTAAATACTCCTCAGCGGTCACCAACCGATCAAAAAAGCTTTAAAGAACTACTGCAGCGAGCACAAGAGGATAGGAAAGCACATACGGCTACTGACTGGAAAAAATTTTCAAAGCAAACGAATCGACATCATGATCTAATGAGCAGTGCCCAACAGAGAATAGCCACAAATGAGTCTAATTTTGCTGAGGTCAACGACGGAAAAACGCGCTCTAAATCTGCATTCTTTAGAGCCCATAGAGAATCTATGATTAAAGACACCACTCAACAAGTAGAAGAAGAATGGAATCCGTTTACTGAAGAAAGATTACCAACTCTTGAGCAGGAAATGAATAATCAAGAAGATCATCACCGTATTCAGGAGAATGATATCATACTGGCTTCGGAAGACTTGTCAGCCCAGGAAGAAGAATTGCTTCAAAAAGAAACGGCTCCGTTCCGAGGGAAAAAGAAAGCGCACATCATTATCCAGAAAAAGCCTGCACAAAACACCTCGAAACGGAGAGTTCATTCGTTAGATCCTGAATTCGACACAGATGATGTACACCAACTCAAAATAAGGATGGATGACCGCAGACTTTTTCTGAGACCTTTGCCAATCCATATGCCTGACATCTCGATCAACCTCATTGGAGGGAAGTTTAAGACTCGTTGGAGAATCCTTCGAGAAAAGCTAATGTATGCTTTGACGAAACTAAGATCGTTGAATATAAATCCAAAAATAGTACTTTTTCGATTTCTTCTCACTTCTGCTAATCTCGACATCTTCTTCTTAAGTTTTTCTACCAGAGGAAAATTTTTAGCACCAAACCCTATACTCGACCCAATTCGAAGACATTCATAGACGCAGCAAAAGATGGAAACGCTGACGCAATCGAATGGGCTCTCTTTCGAGATCGATACCTCGTCTGTGAATTCGATCATGTAAGTTTTTTTGACATTGATCACTCGAAGATTTGAAAACTAAATTTCTACATATATACAGGCCAACATGACTGCCTTGCATTGGAGTGCAAGAAGAGGGCATACAGAGGTGGTAAAGTTATTGATCGAAAACCATTCTGATGTAGAGGCCAGAGATATTGTAATCAATTTTGATTATTTGTGCTTTAAATTAACTTCATACAGGTGGGAAGGACGCCTCTTTATTATGCTGCTGAATATAAGCGAATTGAGGTACAATCTCCTCTCTTCAAAATTTGAAAATTTTCGATCTCAGACTCTAAAACTGTTGTTGGCAGCGAAAGCTAGCCCCTGGTCTACTTTTGACTACAGTCTACACGAGTGTATGGCAGAAGACGCGATAATAAAATATTATATACGAAAAGCAAGATTAGTAAAGAGCTTTCTTGATGAACCTATATTAACGATTGCTCAAGATCCATCTCGGGCTAAAGATGCTAAGGCCTTTCCAAAGGCAAACCTTTTGGTTGAGTGAATCCCGCGTATTAATGGAGGCTCCAGTTAAAAATAACAAAAACTTGTGACAAATCCGAGAGATCGTGGAATAATTATTAATCTTGTCAATGGAACATTTTAATTAAACGGATTTGGGATTATCAAATTAGAGTATCCGACTAATCCTCTTCCTTCAGAGCTAATTTATTTAATTCATAAAATGCAGACACAATTAAATGGAAAAATTTGAGGAAGAAGAAATACAATGAAACTTGTTTTGGAAGTTTTCAATGATAACATTCTTTGTCCAGGAGAACCAGTGTCCAGGTCGCAGTGGATGGAGAGTCTTAGGTTCATTCATTTAATGATTTTTTAAAAACGATCTCTATATAGTTTGTATGAATTTGCACCTTAGCTATTGAAGAGCATTCAATGTTGTAAATCATGCCCTGATTCAGTTTCACATCAAAGATTTTATTTCGTTAGGGATTTCTCTACATCAATGTTCAATCCCCTTTAATTGCTGAAAAGGCTTAATGAGATCGAGGCAAAAAGAGCATAGAAGATGGAATTGACCAAATGATGTCTAAATTACAAAATTCAGGCAAAGAGTGATGATAATATTTTTTGCGACAGTTTCGACAGCAGTTGTTAATCAAGTCAGAATAACGCAAGAATTCGAAATTAACCAATAATTTGAAATTAACGCAAGACTACTAACATAACTTTAGAAGAAATTATGGTAACAATTTTCTGAACCAAATGTAAATCAAAGAGATGGCAATTTCAGAGCTTTACGACTGAAATCACCAACTGCGAGATCGGCAAGAATCTATAAGAGTTTTGAATATATAAGAATTTTAACCGTGCTGCTAAGTTAATCGTTGACACAAAAAATAAATAAGATTTTAAAGGTTAGTAATCATTCTTGAGAAAAATAAAAGTTTAATTAAACTTGGCAACTCTTTTTTTCTCTCTCTCAAGCTCGCTCTTCATCTGATGATAAATATTTCTAATCCGTAAATTCATGAAACTAATTTCTCATTTATTGATCGACATCATCTTGATCGAATACCACCACTAATTGTGTCCCCACAGGGAGAATACAATAACAAAAATATATCTGTGAAGTAATTTGACTGAAACACTTCCATGTGTGAGAGCTCGCTGTGAAGAGAAGTTGATAAATTGCCTTGGAAGGAAGGTCTTTTTACTCAGCCTTCAACATAATAGCAAGTGAGGAAGTGTCCTGAATGTCATTAAACTGATTCTTTCGCTTCACAGTTTGGATGATCGGGTATCGTATTTATATATATATTCATTATGAGATAATGGATGAGATCTCATTTTCTCCTAGGTTGTAATTGTTTTTATGCAATCTAACCCATATTGTTCTCTAGTCTTTCGGTTGAGTAATTCCTTCAATAAATTTTTTCCTTTTAGCCATATTGGTAATTGCAAAGCGCTGGAGTACCATGCAAAAATTTAATCATTTGAACTACTTATCGCGAAAAATCTCCCCTTACTTTCTTTTATATTTTTGGAATTCGCTCTTTTCACTGAATGATTTTATTCCTTGATCGTAATCGCTACTCCGAGCAGAAGTGGACAAGTATAAGAAACCCATAAGAACAGTCTGACACCGATCTCTCACATAAATCAGAACTAAATATCAAATCTAATTGAATGACAAGATTAATAATTTTTATTTGATAACTTATGGATACACACTCTTCGTATATCTCTCATCAGAATAAGAGAAGAAATCTATGATATAAAACAGACAATCTTTGTTATAATAATTTATTGGACAAACACTCTCACTAAGCATTCTCCAATGTAGACATGGGTTATGTAATCATTAAAAAATCCAAATAAGTGCCTTGAATAAAATTAAAAATGAGCTTTTGTTATAAATGAAACACCTTTTTTTTTTTTGGTAGAGCCAACACAGTTGATTGAGAGCCATTATTCCTGTTGTTGCTCTGTTAGAAAATGTAAAAGTCCATTTATTTCCATGATTGAGCTTGAAAACAGAACATGCAACTTCGGGAGACTTCCTCGAACTCTTTCAACCAGATTGAGACATTGTTGCCTGAACATTGCGTTGTCTGGATTTGAAGCATCCTTTTTCAGTTGACTGAGTTCTTTGATACCATGCATCCACTGTCCTGTAAAAAGGTTCAGATTTAACATATTTTCTAATAACTCCACTCGTTCTTCAATTTGGTGCAGAACCGTATTCTCAACGTTGTTTTGGCTGTTTACCTGAGACTTAGACCCATTTCCAAAACTTGAGTAATCTGTGGTAGAGAGATCTTCTAGGGATTTGATATTGTTTTCTTCCACCGATTTGAAAAAGCTTTCTGATTCAAAGTTAAGAAATCTATCGCAGACATCAATTGCAGCGGGTTGCATGTTATTTAGGTTGTTGTTTTTATGAGAACTTTCAAAAAATCGATATTCTTCTTTAAATTGTCCTGAGAAACCTTCGCTGATAGTTTGATTGGTTTTCTCTTGGAAAGTGAATGTTGAGTTGTAGGATTCTTGCCTTTGAGCAGAAATTTCAGGCAGTTCTTCTTCCATATGATTTGCTTTATTCTTCTTGCTGACTTTTTTTCTGTCAGTTTTTTTTGCTTTGCTCACTCTTGATTTCTTGACGGTTTCTCCCTCACTTTTTTCCTCACCCTCATCAGAATCAGCGAGCAAGTGCTTTAACTTAGAATAAAAACGATTTTTCACCATGTTTTCAGTTCTTCCAGGAAGATGTTTGGCAATAGTCGTCCAGCTTCTCCCATGAAGTTTGAAAAGAGCGATTAACTGTTCATCTTCCTCCGTTGACCACTGGTGATTTCTTATGTTTGGGTCTAACTTGTTCAAGTATCTATCCCTAATTTGCTTTCCAGAGATCATTCCTCCAAAGCTCTTCGATATAGCAGCCCAATTAAATCCCAATTTATTGACTAACCTCATAATATGCTCATCCTCTTGAGCGTTCCAAATACGACGAGATTTCTGACCTGTCTCGCTATCAGATCCTCTGGTTTTAGAAATCTTTTTCGAATGAGAGTGCAGTCCACTACACTCTGCAAAACGTGAAGGAGAGTCAGGGTTTTTAAAGTCGGTTGACTCTCTGCTATCATCTAAGAAGACTTGGTCAGTCATAAATTCTTGAAAATTAGGTTCCTCAGGAACAGTATAGCAGCCAGTAGAGTATTGAGGATGAGGATTTAGATATTGGAAGTTCTCAGGAAGACTGTAATTTGGTTGTTGGACAAGGAGGTACTGAGATCCTCTTGTTTCTTGAGGAGCACTTAGCCAAGAGATATTTGAGTTGAAATTCATGTTTCAATTTTAAATTCACTGTCGAAAATAATAGTTCAACGACCTAATAAGGTAGCTGTATTTTTTGAAGGGTGATTATAATTGCGTTTCCAAGCGTTTGCGTTTTTGATCTCAGGAACGCTGATCGCTTGCTCTTAATTTAATGCCAGTTAAACGACCGCGGATTTTTGAAAATCCGAAAAAGGAAATTTGACGTCATGTACTGAAATAAATTTATTTAGATGAATACCGCGAACGATAAAGCTGAGCTCGAGATTTTAATAGCATCCATTCAAACTAAATGTTTCAAATCTTGAGTAATTTTGATCGAATCCTCTAACGAGCGAACAATCGGTTAATTTAGAGATTCGCTTTTAAAAAATGGTTAAATCTATGAATTCTTTAAGGATGTTTCTTATTTCTTATTTTCAGGACAAAAAGAGACAGAAACCACCCTCTATGTTTCTCAGTCAATCTCTTTCAATCAAAAATCCCAAAGAAAAACTAAACTTTTTACAATGTCTCGAGATAATCCCAGCGATCTAATCGAAATGTGGCAGTCGATTTTTCTTTCTAATATGTTACCAGTTTATTTCTTTCTGCATGCTACATTGTTTTGCTACAAAAATTCAATATGTCTCCTGACAACAGTCACATAGAATTTTGAGGAAAAGTAATTCCACAAAAGATTGAGTGAAGCTCATTAAGCTTTGTGTATATCGAGATTTATGGAGGACCTTAAATAATGCTGACAACACCGAATATGATTGAATCCGTCTTTAGCATCATTAAAGATGACTTGAGAGTTGCCGGTAAAATGATAATTAATTATAGCCGATAAATAGTTGAAATACTAAATTTATACATCTGCAGGTTTTAATTCATCTGAACTAATCATAGATAGGCCCTCCTTTGAATCATTCAATCCTGGAGCCAATATTCTCAGGGTCACCAACTTTGCAAAGGTGTGACTCCACCCTCACTTTGCTTTATAATGCATTTTGAAGTAAGAATCTATGTAGTATATTGGATTATTATAAGAGTTAATGAGAGCATGGAAGCGTGGTCATTTGTAACTGTGTTTCGATGTTTTTTGTAGGGGTTTTAAGAATGCTTACAGAGAAGGATTTAATTTGATTCTCTCGTTGATTTACGATCTAACCGAAATTGTAAACAGAGGTTTTTCCACAAAAAATTTCCGAAAGAAGAATAAGAAAGAATTAACTCTCGTTTCCTGACAAAATATCGCGTACATCAGGCATCCCAACCAAAAAGGGATTCTCTTTGTTCTTCCAAGTGTTTGAAAAGTACAATATGGGGTCTTTGATTTGGGATCTCTGACGTCAGAAAAAAGTTTAAATTGGAAACAGAGTTAATAATTGAATTTTTCAGTTTTAAAACACCCCGAAGCAACATTTTTCTATTCCAACTTTTGATCTGAGTTAGCTGCAATGCTTAAAGTTAGTAGTTAGCCGTAAGAGGAAATCCTTTTCAAGGAATTGAGCCACAAATATAGGAGTGCACCTGAATTATCTTGAAATTTCTTGTAAATCCCTCTCAAAATATGATAATTAAGAAGGAAATAGAAAATCTAAGTATCGTAGCATAGTCTGATTAGTCAACTATAAAGAAAGGATAAGAAAGTTGATTTTGGGTGTTAAACCAGCGCAATATCGATTCTTCTTTTCATTTATTGTTGTTGCAACCTATTTTTCATTTTCGAAATATCACCGAGATCCAGATTGATCAACTTTTAGATTCTCGAGAGGTGTTATCCAATTGATGGTCATTGGCTAGTAAGAAACCGTTCCATTCAGGCAGATCAAGAGTATGAATGTTAACACATTTTGCTTTGAATGCAGCAAAGGAGTCAGATAGCGAAAATTTCAGTCTCACTCCAGAAAATTCTACCATATTACGCTATAACTGTGAGGAGAGTCTAAAAATAATTAGTATTTTCTTTGTGACTTTAATACCTTAGCATTCGGCAAATTCTTATACTCAAGTTATTTCTATTCCAATAATATTAACAAACTAAAGAAACTCACTAAGGAAAAAAAATTTCGCGTCATAGGAAAATATTTGGGCTAAATAATAAGCTAAGCTATTTCCTTACCATTGATATTCTGTTAGGAGTCGAAGTAGAAGATGAACTCTTCAAATGCAATTCAGTTAGAAGTGGGTTGCAGGGTTTGTTTTGATTTATTTATGGCTTTTTTCAATAAAAACAACAGAATTCGATTAAGAAATCAGAGAATACTAGCGTAATGAAGCCCTATTATGGTAGCGAAATTTAAATCGAAGGTCTGATACCTTGTTTAAGGATCAGAGATAGTTCGAATAAAAGCAAAAATCAAGAGCTATCCTCATTTGAAAAAAAGTAAAATACTTTCACTTTCTTTTCTAATCCAAGAATTGCTTTCCTTTCCGTATCATCTTGCATGATGCTATTGTCCATAAAATCCCTCTTTTGAACCAACACGTATTTCTCAAGCGGAGGCAAAAACCTATTTGAGAAGTTTT
>ENA-UOUE01000544-UOUE01000544.1-compost-metagenome-genome-assembly--contig:-NODE-544-length-29887-cov-7.638477_pt1 | contig 29887 bp, 22 predicted proteins | sample MGYA00238146_ERZ747223 | MGnify/ENA primary metagenome ERZ747223 (study PRJEB28781, sample SAMN06268865) | compost metagenome | isolation source: single cell | place: USA: California, Emeryville, Joint...
TTTTTATATTTAATTGATAATTTTCTTCTCTTATTTTCACGTCAAGCTCCTTCTTCTGATGAATCTCCATGATTGCTTCCTGGAATTTTTGAAGCAATCCCTTTTCTTGCAGCGAAAATTTTAACGTGAGCACTTCATCATCTTTTTCTTTCTTCTCTGCAGAGAAATCAAACAAATGTGCCATCGGATGCTTCACATTAAATAATTTTTCAAGTAAACTGTCATAATCAATGACCGACCCAGCCTGAAGAGGGCCCAAATTGTCCTGGAGGTTTTTAAAATTGCTTATCATGTCTCCACTCATTGTACTGGTATGCTCAGTTATGGTGTGATTATCCAATCTCACTGCCATTGCTTTTGCTTTATTGAATACGACCATGTTCAGGATTTTTTTATTCGTGGCCTGTCGGATATTATCTGCCGTTTTAGTAGGTCCATTGGCCTTTCGAAGATGCCAGCCTTTCAAATTTCTATCAGATTCATCGACTAATTCATTTTTTGATAAGTTAGGTAATATATCAGAAGGAGTATTTACTGTGGATATCTTCTCTATCAATCATGTTAATAACATTTGAATTCATCTGAGGCTCGAATAGCTTTTCTTGCCTTGGGCTCCTGAGAGAGCGGCGTTGATGTAGCTCTTCTTCGGTCAGTTCTAAGCGAATTGTATTGTTTTCACGAAAATATAGATTATCAATACTCAAGGACTGCTTATAATCATTATCCCAACGATCTAAATCCTCGACAGCTGCTCGGTCAGTTTTGATCTCAAAAGGATTTTCCTCTGTTCTTTCTCTTACAAGCGCTCGTGCTTTCGGATAAAACGCCTTTAGGTCTTTCATTGTGGGATGATGGTGCTTTGCCACTTGAATCTTCTCGTTTTTTTCCACACTTAGACTTTTGTTAGGTGAATTTTGCTGAGAATCCCGAGTCGCCAGAGCGTTGATGGCGATATTCTGGATAGGACTTATGTCTCTATCAGAGTCTTTGCCAAAATGTTTATGAACGAGAGTCAGCAACGGCATTCTCCCTGCTTTTTTTGAAGGCGAATGATTCTTCGAGTTTGTTCTCTCAAACTTCACAAGCTTAATGGGCTCGGGGAGACCCTTTTGATGGTCCTGGGATTGAAGAGGTTTTAGATTAAGGCTGTGACTCCCCGGTTCTTGTGAATTTTGTCTATTTATCCTATTTGTGATTGAATTTATGTCAGGTTTATGGGCCCGAAGACGCGGAGAGATTGCAAGTGCGAGCTCGTGGTTAACTTTTACCGGAAGTGTTTTTAGAAGAGGGCTAACCTCTTCTTGCTCAAAAGCGAATGTTAGTGGTTTTGACATTGCTTATCCCAATTAGAAATAAATTGAAACTCTTGTTACCAGGGCTTTTTAGCATAAAATATAAGAAAAAGTGACTCCAGTAGCGAGACTAAAAGCCTGAAACAAAGTGCGCTACTTGGAATGTTAAGCAAATGAAATTTCAGCCTCGTGAATTGCAATAAGGTTGTCTTCGAGTGTTAATAATTAATTGAACAGTCTCCCTTAGTCGGAAAAATATAGTTGATCTACTACAGATCAAAGTGATGACATCCGATATTCGTAGACAGTTTTCAGTCTTGTAACGCACAGGCACATACGAAAGTCGGAGGCAACGACTCTCTTGAACATCACCTCAGACAAGTTGAAGAGAGTAATTAGACTTGACTGAAGTAAAATTATAAATCAAGGTAGTATTTCTAACAACTATCATCTTAATACTATTTACTATGATTATCTATTTTTTCGTTTTTAGTACTCCAAAGTGTTGGGTTTCATCTCGGCTCTAAATAGATGGAAGTCATTTCAAAATAATAATTGATTTTGAAAAAAAGAAAAATGAAAGTATAATTTTTCAAATGAATTTAGGCTCAGCATGTAAGAGGTAGAAGCAAGCTGATAAAAGCGCAGATGTTCAAAAGTATCATGTATGAAGTAATCATGGAAGAGAGTATAGAGTAAAATGAATAAATAAGAATTCAATGAGAATGCGAAAGGTGTTGGGTATGGGTTCAAAGTTTGATTATTAATGAAAATGAAATATAATAGACTAATAGTCAAAGATTCATTAGATTCTTTAAAAACTGATTAAAATAAATTTTAGCTTTCTGAAGAATGCTACAACTATTTAAATAAAAAATATGATCGATACTTTTTCAAGCCGATAATTATCTCCCATATATAAAAGCTAGGGTCTCAACACATAAGATTAATCCTCCGTACTTCAAAACGTTTCTTGTCTGGAGACATGAATTGCTTTATTGAAATTACGAACAGCAAACTACAAAGAAGAATAATTTTTTAGACTTCAAAATCATTATTAATTTGTTTATTGAATGCACTCTTGGAATTTCCAGAATTTCATTTTAAAAAAAAAATCGTGGTTTCTTGTGTCAAACATCACAAACCAAACTTTTCGAAGCAACTCAACACCAACTTTTCATCTAGAGGAAGAGTAGAATTAACTTTTTTAACTCATTGATTCCGTGATATCTGGGAAGCATCATCTCGTCTATGCCCTTACTATCTGTCTTCGAAACATACCTTCACATACGGCTATTATCTCTATGGAGAAGTGAGTAAACTGACCATCTAAAAAACAGATACTTGTAGAAAATGCTTTTTAGGGTTTAATATTTGGCTTTGCATATATAAGCGTATTTATTATCTATATTCAGGATTATTTATTTCAATGACTTCGAACCAGCAAGTCTCTAAGAAATCCAGCGCAATCGAGTTTTTTGGAGGCTGCGTATCCGGTAAAGACCTTCAATCTTCATAATCTAACCAACAAACTTCCAAAATAAACAGGTGTTGTCCAAGTTTTAGTGGGTCAACCATTTGACACTGTCAAAGTGCGCCTTCAGACTCAATCCGCAGGAAACAAATTGTACAACGGTGTGCTCGATTGTATCCGTAAAACATGGGAAAACGAAGGACCAACAGCTTTCTATAAAGGTAATTTTTTTTTTACGAATAGGTCTAATTTTGGAAAAAAGGAACCGTTTTCCCCCTGGTTGGTATCGGAGCTTGCGTATCGATCCAATTCGGAGTCGTTGAAGCCTCCAAAAGAGAACTAAAAGTAACTTACTCCACCAAATCGTTGTAGCTAACGACTCCGAATGAATAGAAATTATTCAAAACCAATACATTGAACGCTAATCAGCTTTTCTTGGCTGGCGCTATGTCAGGCATCGCGAATGCTGTTGTGTCTATCCCAGTCGAACATCTCAGGATTAGAATGCAGGTTTATAGGTGCCTTGGCGTTTCTAATCTGTTGAAATATAGATTCAAGACAAGCAAAACCGAATTTATAACGGTTCATGGGATTGTTTCCGCAAGATTTTCGGCGTTCACGGTGTTACTGGACTTTACAAGGGAACGGCAGTTACTTTAGTGAGAGAGTTCTATTGCTACGGCATCTATTTCGCTGTTTACGATTTAGCACTCAGGGCGCTCAGAGGTCCCCATGAGAAACCGAATGAGGTCGCGCTTTGGAAAGCCGGTTTTTCTGGAGCTTTGGCCGGTTTCTCATATTGGTTCTTTGGATACCCAGTTGATATCGTCAAGACTAGATTGCAAGCAGACTCATTTGAAAATCCTAAATATAGAAACGCGTTGGACTGCGTTAGACAACTTTTGAGGACTGAGGGTCCAAAAGCTTTCACTAAAGGCATGCTACCTTGCGTTGCCAGATCACTTCCTGCGAACTCCCTTGGTTTCATCACTTACGAAAAACTGGTTAGCTATCTCAAGAAGAATGTTCATTGATAGAAAGAGAAGGAGCAAGGAAAAATTCAGCCACATTTAATAGGCCCTTGGAACGGAAGGACCTCAGAATCGCTGGATATTTGGTAGTGATTATATATATTTATGCGTGTGATGATCGTAATCCTTGGTCATATTATTAAAGGATAGATAGGTTCCCAAATTTCTATTATTAGGTGAAAATTTCTCTCTGAATAGGTATTTGATTGATGTAGCTATAATAGTTAGTCGTTATTATATCATGACAACCAAGGAGTATCAATAAAGCAAAAAATATCATTGTAAACGTTCCGTGAAACTTTGGATCTTGCTGCTCATAGATTAAGTGTACCTATAAATTTGCCTTCCCAAGATGGGATCTATTCAAAATGACACTATAGATTCATAATATATCAACCTAATCAAAACTTTCTGAAAAACTACCTTTCTCAATACTATAACTTATTTGATGATAAAATAATAAATTTAGATCTCTGTGTTTGATCAAAAGAGAGAGAAACTTTCTTAAATGTATAGAATAGAAGAGAAGATACCTTGCAAACCTAGCTGCAAAACAAATAACTTTTACAAAAACCAGTTTTCTAAAAATAAATCATCCTCTCTGTGCTTATCTGATGGCTTTTTGAATTGAAATTGATAATTTCTTTTAATTTTTTGAATTTTATAAGTTTCAAACAAAAAGATATCAAACTTTCTCTGATCTTCTAAATTCGGTAGCAATTGACTTTAATCGTCCACATTCATGGTATTGATTTTCTATTTAGTTAAGACTACACCTCTTAAAGACAAGCATGTCTCATGGGTAGAGTGTATTGAAGTGACTTAAAATTGAATATAAGTTCTTGCTTTCTGTTATCCTAAAAAAGTAAAGGTTCCATCATAGAAATGGGGTTTGCAAAATGAATTAATTTCGACACATCGTTTCTTGAACAGTATTAAATGAAACAATTTAATAAATAAATAGAGAGTATAAGTAGAGAGGGACTTATTGAATTCGAGAGATGTGTTTATTTCTGCGTTGGGAGGTAATAAAAACTAAAAATATTTACTAACGCAGAGCTTTCCGAGCCACAGCTACACAGCTGTACAATCTAAATTTCTATTGAACTACTATCTATTAGCTATATTTATTTCACTACAACTTAGTAACTTGCAGATAACCCTGGAAATTCGAAATTTATTATTAGAAATCTATTTCTAAAGCACGAGCTTATTCTTTCGAAGCCACAAAATCGCATGACACGTTTTTTCCAATCAATTACGGCTCTAAGTAAGATCATTTCGCGTGGAACGCTACATTGCGGCTTTCTCTATTTGAAAGGGCACACTTGAATGTTATGTTTCTCTCAATATATATCTTTTTTTTCAAATTTCACAATAGGCAAAGCAAAGTAAGGCTTTTCTTGCAGGTCAAATCTATGTGTAAATATACACCTTTATTAGTCATAAAAGTCATGGAAGGTCACATTTCAGCAGTTATGGGGTTATTTAACAAACATTTTCGCTTCGACTTCATCGATTAACCTCTAGTGACTATACACTCTTGCTACTTGTTTCTAAATTAGCAGAACTACTTTCTAAAGATACAGAGTGCTCCTCTCACAGCAAAGTTCCCTGTAACTTATTCCTCCGATAGTTGCTTGATCCTTGAACTCATGACCCCCTTCTGGTCGTGGAATTCCGCTTCTGGCTGTGGAATATTTAAGAAAAGTTCTGTTAGATTTTGATGGTACCGTTTTTTTCGATTTAATTTTTTTAAGAACCTTGTAGCAGTTCTATAATTCCTTCCTTTTTCTAAATCTGATCAATTTGACTTACCTCGAAGAGAATTTGCTTCGCATGCGATCTTTATCGTTTTATTTTCAGATTACTGTATAACCATAACTGATTTACTGGCACGACGAACTGGGTCATAATATCAAGAGTTAAATAAGGCGATAACTAGACGGGTATCTTTCTAAATTATGATAATAAACAGAAATGAGATGAGAGGTTCTTTCACTGAGTCTCTGTGAGAAATGATTTCCAATCCTTGTTTGATACAGGAGTTAAACCAATCACTAAGCGTTTTCATTATTTACTCAAGGAACGATCGAAATAAAGACTGAATTAAGAATAGATTCTTGGAAGCTTATGTGTAAAAAAATTGAGTTAGTTTTATAATTTAAATGTGAGTCATCGACATGGTTCTGAGTGTACACTTCTATTTTTTTCGGAATATTCGGGAGAACAGAACATATTTCCTGAACTTTAATCTTCTTAAACAAATCAAATCGCATTTTTCATTTTTGAACGTTGTGTGCCCCAAATGGAACCACGAGAAACTCAGCAAAATGAACAACTTTCCGCCATTTCTCCTGCGAAAAATAAAAAATTTGAGGAGTTTAGAACGCGATTAAAAGGTAAGACCAGCATTGTTTACTCTCTTCTGAAAGAATTTAGGAAAGCTATTTCCGACCGAAAGCGATAGTGACACAGCGGAGACGACCCCACCAAAGAGCGGGTTCTTGATAGGAGCTACTTATGACAGAAAAAGAGCGAATTCTGCTGTATTTGATGAAGAAAATTTGACACAGAAACAACGCATGGAACGAGTGCGAGGAGACCTCAGAAGTACTACTAACCAAACCAATTTTTGAAATCTAATTGTCATAGGGACTTTGTTTTTGGCTTCTCCGAAGTCCGCCATCGAAGGCGGAGGAAGTCCTGACTTGATTAGTGCTAGCTTGGACCCCAGCGACGAGCTTTCTCCAAGCAAATCACTTATCGACCTCGAGAGTCCGAATGAGCAAGTCTCAGTAGAGCTTCAAGTTCAACTAAGTGAGAGGAAATCTTCTAATGAAGCGAAATCAATCCTTCAGCTTGTGCAAATTGCAGAGGGTAACGCTTTATATATTCAAGAATGAAACGTTTGACATTTTTTAATAAAGCCAATGATAACGAAGAGCAGGCGTCGCCTTTGGTGAAAATGAGGCAACAAAGTATTTTTTTCCGAAACCTGAATTGGAGACTAACCGAAGAAAGCAAGGATCAAGAGCTCGAATCTGGGATTTTTCGGATTTTTGGGACTTTTGAGAAATATTATAGCTTACACGAAGTTCTGGGGGAAGGCACGTCAGGGACTGTAAAGCGAGCAGTTAGTTTGACTGATGGGAAAGAATATGCTGTTAAAATAACGAATTTTCGAGGTGATGAAGAAACTGTTGTGCTTGTAAACATAAATGAAAAATTTATTTTAATAACAACTCAAATTTAGATTACAAAAGAATTCAAAAACCATCGATTGCTAAAGCACAAGAACATAGTTCAAGTCTATGAGCTTTACATCGATGAATTGAAAAATAAAATATACTCTGTACTTGAGCTTGCGCGCGGCAGAGAAATGTTCGACGTGATACATGAGTTGGGGCATTACTCTGAGTCTGTTGCTGCAAATATTTTCAAGCAAATTCTTTTGGCTATTCAATACCTACACGCGAAGGGTGTATGCCATAGAGACTTGAAACCCAATAACATCCTCGTTTCTGATGGTATGTCTTTCGAAATATTCATTGGTACTAATCCTTCTTCACAAATAGACGGATCTATTGTGAAAATCACCGATTTTAATGTCTCTAAATTCATCGAGGACGATAAGAAAAGGAAATACTCTGGCCTTTCAAATGAAAATTACCGAATGTGGACTTATACCGGAACGGTAGCATTTACCGCTCCAGAGGTGTTCAATGATACGGAATATACGTAATTATTATTAACACTGTCTTCCCCTCTAATCTTTGGTTTTTTTATCTAGAGAGGCCGTGGATATGTGGAGTGCAGGAGTCATGCTTTACACAATGCTTTGTGGCTATCAACCTTTCCAAGCTGAATTGTAAACGATAAAATGCATTTTATCTCCATTCTTATACCAATCGTTAGTTTGAATGAGCTAATTACGATGATAAAAGTCGGAAAATATGAATTTCATGACAATCCATGGAAGAAGATTTCTGCTAACGCAAAGGAGTTAGTGACGAAATTAATGAATGTAAATTATAAAGAGAGATTTTCTCCGTCACAAGCACTTGCTCATGCATGGATATTGAACGTAATATACCCGGATACAACAAACTGTTATAATTTTATTGCTTGGTAGGAGGGAAAAGACTCGGAAGTGAATAATATTAACGAAACGATTCAAAATCTCAAATCGAATGTGCGAAAAAATGCGAAAAATGGTATTCTGAGGGAACCTCAATCAGGTTTGGTTCGGCTGAGACCTCATGAGAAGTTGGATAGCTGCCTGCAAGAAAATAATCAATCTGAATCCCAAAAAGGAGAAGCGAAACAACCTGACTTGAAAACTCAGCAACCATCCATTCTTATGAAATCAAAAAGTTTCAATCGGAGAAAGCCTGCAAAAAAATAGGCCTTTTCCTTAATGTCATTAATGCCGGGAATGATGCTTTGAATTAGGTGTGTCATGTCAAGAGAGCTGAAAAAAACAAAAAATTTTCAAAGTTCTCTATTTATTATGTATCCCTGAATAATTTTTTTCTTATATATTATTGTGAGAAAGAAAGGCTCAACAGTGTCCTTCTTATTGAAAGAATTTAATTTAACAGAAATTTGAATGGAGCCCTAATGATGATATAACTCATGTTGTTGATAGGTGAAAAGTAGATAGAACTCCTATTAGTGCGTTGGCCATGCGTTAGTCAAAGTGCTTATTCTAATTCACATCTCGGTTGGGAGATCATTGAAACGCCTCTAAAGCAAAGGAGAGATGGATCAAATGTATCAAACTTTAGTTTAGCTTTTATTAGATCGAGAGTTGATCTCAAAGAATTTTTCTCACTTCGCTCTTTATTACAAGAATTGGGTTTAGTCATCTCAGCTAGTGGTATCTGAGCAAGCTATCCTGAGAATTAAACTTAACAATCTTCCTCTCTCTGTCTAATTTCATGAACATAGTTAGTAATTCTGTATAGCAAAAAATTATAATACATCAATGACAAGAATTACCATTCTCTATTCGTAGCTCACAAACCTGCAGTTATCATCACAAAAATTTAAACTTCTCAAATAAAGTATTCCAAGATACACAATAAAATCCAATTCAAATTTTGGACCTCAATTATTAGGTTTCGCTCCAGGATTGCTTTGGAAAAACAAACTCGATCTTTGCTTGACAAGCTCAATGAGCTGATCTGGTCCCATTTTTTTCAAGAGCATATCGATCGAGAGATCAGGCGTATCAGCAATCTCCGCCCGATTTCCTCCTACTGCTCCGAAGGAGTTATTCTGCGTCAAGCTATCCACTCGTATGTCAGAAATCTCCCTGTCACCCACACTATCAGGCTGAACATTCACCATCTTACTTGCAAACTGCTTTTCGAATTCTTGAAGTGTGTCCACTTTATTTGTAAATTCTCCATCTGATATACTATGCGGATTTCTCGGATCTTGCCTCCCATATGGAATCCTCAAATGCTTCTTTTCACCTTGCTCAGGCCTTTCGAAAAACGTCGACCTTTTCTTTTCATTCAAGAACGCGCTGCCGCTTGAATACCCGCCTTGCTCTGTTCCATAGACATGAGATTTTTGCTTCACTGTTCTTAGACTTGAAATACCGTCGCCAGATGGATACGAAGGCTCAAGCCTGCCGTGTGCTCCGAAGTAATCTTGGAATTGCTGCTGTTGCTGCTGTTGCATAAGCATGTTTAGCATGAGATTCCGGGGATCATTGACCCTATTGTTGGAATATTGGCGATTTAAAGCCATATCGATGTTAATCTGCGAAAAATTCGTCAGCAAGTTTGATCTTTGAGCCAAGCCAGACAGATGATGCGAATTTCGTATAACAACCTTCTCTGCGCTACTCCCGCGGTTCGGTGCAGTTTTGTCCAAAAATATCGATTCGTCGTGCTGACTTGCTCGTAGTCTATCCTCATCGTTCTCGTCAACGGTTGGCTTTCTCACCCAATCTCTAAGCTTTCCGAATATGCTTTTATTCTTTTTAGTGGCGAGCAGCCCTCTGCTGGGTTTTTTAATTAATTTCATTTCACTTTCAGCAAGGCCTCTGTCATATAACGATGGCGGTGGTATGTTCTGCATTTTTCTGATGATTGCAGTGATGTTATTGTGAGGGTAGTACACGCTGAAATTGCACACTTGCTCAAATTCGCCAGTAAATTTTTCACTTATATCAGAAACAAATGAGGCTCTTGCTGCCCTCGTGGGAGTATTATCGACAAATCCAGCCTGCCGCATGATATTAATTTGCTCCTTGACATCATCCATCATCATCATGGACTTTACTGCATTTTGAGTGGCTATCAGCCCAGCATTTCCAGCATTTGCATCCGGTCGATCAAGATACGTCTTGCTTGACAGATGTCTCGCAGATCCACCCCTTGGAAACTTCAAAAAGCTGGATCTAGCTGCTGGGTTTGTCAATGAATTGTCCATATCGGAAAGCTCCATTTGTCCTTTGGCCTGCAAAAGTTTTGCTCCTTCAGCTACAGCGTTATAATTTCTATTCAACTTACTGGGGTCAATACGAGCTCTTCGTTTGAAGGATTTCACAAACGTTTTCCAGGCCTGTTGCTGCTGACTAAGGAAATGAGGTTTATTCACGCAATAGTGTAGCTCAGGACAGTGCCCTGCAGTGTGACCTTTCTCTCCACAGGAGAAGCAGACGAGATCGAGGTCTTGGTAGTTATTTTCAAGCATAATTCTATCCTTGATTAAGCAAAATTTCTCGCGGTCCCTGGGGTGATCTTCTAAAATATCAATGAATTCTTCTCGCGCAATGAAGAAAATTGCACTGAAGTCATTCGATCGGATATTGGCCGTCCTTCGTGAGCCTGTGAAAAAAGAGATTTCTCCGAAATATCTGCCTCGTTCGAGTACTTCGTACAAACTGTAGGAGTAATGGTTGTAGATTTCCACTGAACCCTGCGAGATAAAGCATATTGCTTGATTGTCACGGATGTCTTCTCTAATAATGATTTCTCCGGGTGAGTAAATCCGCTCTTTCATAAGGAAGGTGGTTTTGACGAGAATTGGCTTTGTGAAATGGTCTTTGAAAATTTTGCACGATTTCAACAATTTCCCATTGATATCGATGATAATATCATTTCGGAGCTGGTCTGACAGGTATTCCTTCAGCGTATCTTCATTCACTTGCACAGTGTTACGGTAGTCGAGCGTATATTCTAAATAGCGTTTAACTTTAATTTTGATATCATTCGAAACTTGTTTCATGTTCATATAATGATTCAACATGGTCATCGTCTGTCGGTAGAGGATCTTATCTTCATCCATCTGCAGCATTAGCGCATTGATCATATTCATAGAATACCCGAAGACCGCCGAGGCCATCAGCATCGCCACCATACAAACTATCTTCTCTCCAATGGTGACTGGGATAATGTCACCGTAGCCGACTGTAAGCATAGTTGTTGTTGCCCAATATATTGAAGATACGTATCGGTTGGTGAGATCGTTCTCGTAAATTCCATACCGAGTGATCCAGGTGTCGGCAGCTGAGGCTTCATCTACAAGAGCAACGAGATGCCAAAGACATGCGATCCAGTGCCCACAGAACATGATCATTATCGCCAGTCTAATGAAACTGAGCAAGCCGTTCAAAGATTTCGAAATTGTAATGTAATGCTCAATCTTAGACAAGATTCGTGTGAGCTTAAAAATACGAATCAGCCGCACAATCCTAATAATTCTGAGGATTTTCGCGATTCTCAAATAGCCGGTGGTTGAGGAAAACAAACTCGTCTCTTGTGATCCTGGAGCAGCAAACCAATCGAATGGGATTGTTGATATTAAATCCAGCCAAAACCATCGCCGCAGGTAATGACTAATAATCCTTCTTCGATTCATCACCACATTGCCTTTTGAATAATAGCCCGTATTGAACGAGAGAAACAAATCCAAAATAAAAAAGCAGTCGATTATATAAGAAATAATCATTATCGTGAACCCCATATTCACATCAAACGAAAGCGTAAACGGGATCACGATCATCTCATAGGAGATGAAAATCAAAGTCGTAAAATCCCATACCAACCTGAAATGCCCATCAGGTTCCAGAGGTTTCATACTCGGGAGCAGCTCTTTAACGAAATGCCATGATAAATACCACCATCTTTTCAGTCGAAACTTGTTCGCGTAGGATGAGTTCTTCGTTTGTTTCAGAATCCATTTAACCCGTGCCTTTCTACACGCAGTTGTACATCTCCCGCATATTTTAAACATTTTATATTTCGATCTATTGTCTGTTCTCACCACTTTTTCTTTGTAAATCCCTTCAAAATTCAGGTTCGTCATGTCGTTCACGAGACTCATCTGCTTTTGATTTAAAGGCTTCGCGGATTTCAGTTTCTCTCTGATGATATTCATGAAATTTCTTGTGTTAAAGAACTTTTGCAGCATTTTGAATTCATCGTGAGTTTTGCATTTTGCTTCAAGTATATCTCTAAGACGATAAGTTTTTTTGAAAGGACTCGAGGCCTTATCATAAGTAATGTCTTTGGGCTTAAACGTCACAATTAGATTCTTTGCTTCATTGTCAAAGCGTCTCTTATTAAGCTCAAAACTTTTTTTGAAAGAGGCTCTCTCCTCGTCAGGAATTAACTTCATTGAACTTCCCAAATCCTCAAGAAGCTCACTTTTTGAATTTTTCTGCTTCTGTTTTTTGCTCACACTCATTTCTAACCCTCCAGACTCTCTCTCAGGCGTGTGTTGAGTTTGAGAGCGACGTTCGCTTCGGTCTGAGACAACATCATTTGAAATGTCTCTATTCACTGGCTCAGGTTTCTGAGCCTTTGGTAGTGACCGACCACGCCTCTCGAGCCTGTCAATCTCTTGCATTAGAGTCCCATGGGCGCCGTTGTTTTTTCGATACATTAGACTCGAGTGCATCTCATCCATCACTTTCGAAGTATTGGAAACGACTGAGGTATCTGAAGCTGGTCGAGGTTTAGCGTAATTAGAGAGGGGAAAAAAGTCTAAAGGGACTCTTGCGCGCGACCCGTTTTCGTGCTCGGCTTCAATGATGTTATCTGCTGGGCTCATCATATTATCGGCAGATGTGATATTGTGACCGATTCTGAGAATTTTCTTGGAGCCAAGTCTCTCACCAATTGCATCCAGCTGAGAGAAGGTCATTAGAGGAACTTTTGTTTCCATGTCCTGGCTGTTTGCCAGGAGGTTCAGATCGTTTTTTTTCATTATTGTTTGTGGAAACTGAACTAAAATTGCTTGGTTTATCGCACTGATCTTAAGTGTTGAAAGCTTGACAAAAATTCAAACTGAAAGAGTTTAATGAAATTTAATTAGGGTATGTTGGTTTATTAAATTGTCTTAATAGGACAAGAGTTTAGAAATTTATTTATTAACAAAAAAAAAACTTGTATCGAAACCGCTAAAAAATTAAATTTTTTCTTTTTGAGAACAATTGCTAGGACGATGACGGCTAACGAAATGTGTGAAGTGTAATGATGGAAATATTGGCACTCCAGGAAGGGATATGTTTTAGATTTTAAGAAAAAATTGGATTGAGTTCAGGTTTTGCACAACATTTGAAGTTTCGTTTACAGAAGTTTGATACTTTTGATAAGAGCATGCCCAGCCTTGATTAAAACAATGTCTCAATTAGAATGAAAGAAATCAATGAAAGCTCTATTCTTATGTGAGAAGCAGAGGAAATGAATGAATAGTTTGGATTCAATCGATTTGTGAACATTGAAAAAATAAAGTAAGCAATAATAATTTTGACGAATCGCTTTGAATTCATTGCTTGATTATCTGAAGATGCTCTGTACATAATCAATAGTTAAGATGGAAAATGAAGCTCTCCGATCCTTTTATTTTCAACGGAATTTGATCATTTAAGCATTCTTAACTGTAATAATTTCGAAAACCTCATAATATATACTACCTAACTCCTCATATTGACAAACTCAAATTGTTTACTTCGTTTTAGATCTTCATTTCTTTTTCCTTTTCGGTTGATCTGTTCTCTGTTGAAAATAATTTTATGAAATATCAATTTTTTTCAAAAAAAAGAGAGAAAAGATAATGCGATTTTCCATCATCTTCTTGATTTGATAACGAATGAATGAATTGTTTGTAAACTAATTGGGACGACTGATCGAAACAATTATAAAGCCTATGAGATAAACTGCATACAAAACAAGCAAAATACTAAAACTCATCATAACAGTTGAGCCCACACTGTCGGCCGTTTTGGGAGTATCCGCAAAGTCTTCAAACGCTTGCCCAATTTGAGGGTTCTTGAAGCAATTCAAGTTTTGAACCCCCTTAAAGTACTCAGAGCTACCTGCAATCTTGGTGTGCGCTGACTCCACGCTCACATACGCAACCGTAAACAGGATCATTACGATTGTTACTCCCACACAACTCAGGAAATTCATTTTCTTACCCATATCCCACAAACTTTGCGTTGATCCTTGGAATTCTGATGCAGCGCAGCAACAACTGAGGCAGCCACAACACATTGCAAAAAGAGCCAGCAAAATCACGGCGCCCCCTATCGCAGCAATACCAGAAGCTGCTTCTTTGAAATAAATTGTTTCCAGCTGTAAACAACTATCGCTCTTTGCATTTACCTCCAATCTTTGCCTGCCATACAGCGAAGTTTTTCGTCCCGAGAGATAGTAGGAATATCCTGGAAGTTGCGAAACAGTATAACTCAGTCCATTTTCATTGTAGAGATCGGTTTCAGGCTCAGAGTCTAAAAGTATTGAGGCATCATCAGACCCGTATTTCCCACAACCACTCGGTGTAGAAGAAAGTAAAGGATAATAAGGATAGTCCGAGGTTGCAGGTTTGTAACTGTTAGCCAGGCAAGGTGCTCCATCTTGCTCGACTTGCAGTTTCAATAAGCCAGGCTGACTGCTGTCTCTAGTCACATTAAGATTTACACTGGTTCTCGAATAACCTCCACTCGTGTAAGACATCTGAGAATAGTCAAGAGATGTAACCGGACACTCCAGGGTCGATTTCACACATAATCCTGGTTGGCAGCGTTGGAAGCCCGCTCCACAACTTTTTCCTGTCCACTTAAAGTCACTAGAAGCATAGTAACTGACACAGAAAGAGTGTGATCTCCAAGTGGTTAATTTGCGGCTTGGTTTGGAATGGATAGTATGGCAACGAGGATAATAACCAGAATAGCCATAATCATAATCATTTCCAATGATGATATCAGTTGGGTCCCACAGCTGCTTTTCTTTAGGTGGAGAAGACCTTAGCGCTGTCGCGTTATCTTTGTATTTGCTAGCTAAGTAATAATCAGATGAGTTGTCGCAGGCTCCTCTCGTCAGTTGGTGGTAGGAGCTGCTGGGGCAAAAACAACCGGTGTCGGTTCCAGGCCACACACCAACCTGGACTTGGTGATAGCCAGAGGAGCACTGTGATCCATTTCCGATTCTGATGTCAGCGATCGGAGGAGTTTTTATGTTTTCTTCGATAAATTCCAATACTCCGACCATTGGAGAGCTGACTGAGGAGACAATGGCAGCTTCTACAAAGACTACGATTGCCAGAACGATTGAGGCGCAAATAAACATACATAACGCGACGGCTGAGAGTTTGATGATCTTGCCTTTAAGAGTTTCTTCCTCACCTACTCCATAACGAAAGTCTCCACCTTCTTCTATTTGAAAAGCTTGTTGCTGTGCTCTTTCTATTTGAGGGGCTTGCTGCTGTGCTCTATCTATTTGAGGGGCTTGCTGCTGTTCTCTATCTATTTGAGGAGTTTGATGCTGTGCTCTTTCTATTTGAGGGGCTTGCTGCTGAAAAGCTTGCCGCTGTGCTCTTACAGCATCGTTTTCGCTAGCCAACATAGGTTGTTTACAAGTTTATCCCGGAGGTTATAAAAAGTATAAAACCTTCAAACTTTGATTCTTAGATATTTCATACTTCCGTTAGAATTAACAAAATGAACTATCGCACAAAATATTGAAGAAAATTTTTGATTCTTTGTTTGTGAAGGGGAGGACAGTCAGATAGGATTATCTGGAAAGACAAGTAAACGCTCTACATGTCAAGAAAACTAATTTCTGCGATTCCTCATACGGCCGTGTGAGAACAAAGTTAGAACTTTAAGATGTAGAATCGCAGTTAATTAAGCGTTCGAGAATATTACACCACTGTTACTAAAGGAGCTTCATTTGGAGGAGTAGTTAACATCCCTATTCAATTCATCCTTATCAAGACTAAAAATTAACTCTGCAACATATAATAAGAGGATAGAACCTTTATCATCAGGTATTGTTTATAACCCATAAATTCAGTGTCATTGAACCTCGGGGTCAGCTAAAGTGCTCTTCTATACAAACCTTTATGCTTTTTCTATATTATATTTTTCTAATTCATAATGAGTGCTATGAATTTTCGATGATATAAAAGTCACAATCAAGCATCTTCGCTAAACACTCTAATAACGATATATCCTATGATATTCAACTTATTTTGAGCAAATCATTCCTTTTTCTTCTCAACTTTACCAGAACCGCCCATTTTCCAAAGCCAGAGTCTTTTCGCAAGATAAAACCCAAAGCCCGCCAAACTGTAAGCTGCAATCATGAAAATCGGGGTGCTGACCGATTTCCAATCCATCGGCGCATAAACAGGTCTTCCATAAGACTGAGTCCAGTAGTAATTCAGACAGGTATAGACACACGCGACTGTTGGCAGCCAGATCACGGCGTCTTTTGTGCGGTATCCGACGTTATTAATGTAAGACTCCAACCACATCTGGAAAGGTACAATCAAATGAGTGCCAATGTTATACCAAAGTATCAAATGAGCATGGTCTGGGTGCCTCGCTAATAGCGCTTTCATTGAAGGGACAAGGAATCCCCAGAACATGAGACAGATAACGAATAACATACCAACGCAGAGCTGGAAAAGCACGTGAAGGAACTTGTAAAAAGGTGTGAGGGTCGAGACAGTGAAGCCTTTTTGGTTTGGGAAAATCGACAAAGCGACAACAACCCAAAAGTAAACAGCAGCAGCAAAAACACCCCAGATCGTCAAGTAGCAGTAGCCAGGCATAGGGCCAGCAGGTATAAACTCACGCATCAATAGCCAAGAAGTTGCGCTTAAAAGGCCGAGAATACGAGTTGCTAGCAGAACGGAAGGTGAAACTTTGAAAGGAGTGAAGAAATCGACTCGGAGGTTTGGAGAGTCGAGGTGAGTGCCTATAAGCTCAGACTTGGCCATGTGGGACAAAATTGTGCCGATTTATTTCAAAATTTTAGTTTTATTAATTTATCTTGACCTTATAATGCGTTTGTACACGAAGTGAATCACTTCATACTCGAGAACAGTGAGTATTGAAAGAGAAATGGTGTTCTTTAAGGGCTGGTTTTAAGTTTTGAGTAGATGAGTTCCTAGAAGGAAGGGTAATGGAAGAAAAAAATCAGCCGATTGCAAAGTTAATTTTAGATTCTGGATGACTTTCGAGACATACAGTCATGAACTCCAAGAATACGATTCGAACAGCGAACTACAAAGAAGAATTTGTTTTAAGTCTAATTTTATTAGTTTGGTATTAATTGATAAAGAGGATGGAAAAAGGAAATTTTGGAGTCATTCCTTTTCCAACGAGATATGAGCAAAATGGTTTAGCTAAGTTTAGGCTCTGCTGCAAAAATTATGAAGCCTGAATATATAATACTAAATTTTTGAAAAACAACTATCAATATCATACCAATATTGCTCAAATTAATTCAATAATCAGTTGATTCAGTCTTACGAATGACCATAAGCAATACTTTGCAGAGCTGGAAAATGAACTCCAAAAAGGAATTTAGAAAACAGGCGCAAAAATCGATATGAAATCAAGATAATTTGTAACGCTCTAAAATTAAAGATTCGAGAATGCTAAAGGGTAGATCTTTTTTTTTAAAGCTTATTCTGTTAGGCTTGCGATAGACTGGAAAACGGCTGGCTTTTATGAATAACCACCATTTCAGTGTCGAATAGGGCTCGACATGATTGGTTTAGAGATTATTATCCAATTTCGGACATGGATTAGCTTTCAATATAGGATATAGAGTTCTACATCCCAGTTTCTTAGGCAATTTAGTTGAATTTCAATGAGATATCAAATTATTTATCGAGGTATACTCAGTTATTCACCACCAAAAATACATTGCGTCATGTGAAAGCAATAATTTCTCTATCTTCTCTTTTCCTGTCTGAGGAATTGCCTGAGAGGATTTTTCAGTTATATCAAATGCAGATTCCCTCCGGCTAACTTCTTGATACTTCTTGGTGATAAGAAGTACTATTTCGCAGGGATTACTGCCTTTCGCCCTCATTCATCTAGCATTATTATTCATCGTACTGTCCATAATTTGGCCTCTTTTTGGCTAATACCTCACTAGATTTTAGTGCCTGCTGCCCTCTGGAGGTGCCTACGTAGCATCTAAGGCCTCCATTCTTCGTCCAATGAAGTAACGGTTATAGATCAGAATTTTATCCTGGCCTACTCTTACAGCTTCAATGCATTAATATCGTTCAATAATTGAGCGCCAGTGCGAGCCTCAGACACAGTATCATAGAAAATTCTCCTTTCTTCTCATCCAATCACTTACTCATTCAACTTTGAATTCAAGATGACAGAAGTACTTCTGAGTTGATGAATCATTTTGGAAAATAGGGTAAATATCAGCTTGGAAACGAGTTGAATCGCTTTTGATGTCCCAAAATAAAAAAGATTGTGTTTTCCTCTCTTCTTCCAGAATTTTTACATAGGCAGTGAGATAAATTTAACATCTAAAACTATTATACGATCAACTTAATTCGCGTTAAAACGCAAGTTTGTCAACCCTCTGAGTCTTTTACCAGGCCGAATACCAATGAACTCTTCTCCAAGAAGGCTACACGCCTCAGCCCGTCCCAGATCACAGCAACCTCAAGGATCTTGGGTCGCTTCCAAGGGGATTTCTTACGCAGAACCTTTCGACGAAGATTTTGGATCCCAGTTCATACAACCTGAAGTCCGGGGCCGAAGCTCTCCAATGAAGTCCGGAACCAAACAGAGGAATAACTCCTGGGCCTATGAAAAGCAAAACACTACGACTGCAGGCGTTTCAGGCACAAGAAACGGAAATGGCAGAGATATGGGCTATCAGACCATGAATACCGCCACCATGAATTCTTATACACCGCAAGGATATCAGTACCACGAAAGAGAGTCAATAATTCAGTACGCCGAGCATAACCCAATGTTTTTCGCTTTAAAACCATCCCAATCGATGATCGCTGAAGACATCGAAGATGAGTCATCAAGCCCGATGAAACCTAATCCGACTATGACATCAAAGCGCTTTACAAACGACGCTGTGATGATGAACGAAAACTGGGATTACATTCTAGACGACAGTCCCCCAAAAGCCAAAAGAGTAGATATGCAGCAACACCTGGACCTCAACACTTTCCGATCTAATGGAATTTCTACAGGTTTGTCTGGAAACGAGGAGACACCCTCTAATGTGGAGCAGAGAGGCTTCAAATTCCCAAACAATGTGGATTTCTTAGATTTTGATGACACTTCAGTTCTCCCTTCGGATCTCGAATTACAACGCCTCGCCTCAACAGAGAAATTCGATTCTGCGACGAAGATGGAACTGGAGAGAGGATTCAAGAGCATTGAGGACGAACTCGCTGAATTTGACCCTGTGATCGATCCCTGCGGTATTGACGGCGAGACTATTGAGCACCTCGCTCAGCAAGAGAAGCTTTATTCACCTGACCCGCATTATCTGAAAAACAAGCAGCAGAATATCAACTGGAACATGAGAGCGATCCTGGTCGACTGGATGCTTGAGGTCAGCATGGAGTTTACTCTGAAAAGAGAAACATTCCACTACGGGCTCAACTACGTCGATAGGTTCCTCTCTCTTTACCCAAGCGTACAAAAGCAAGAACTGCAACTCATCGGCGTGGCTGCGCTGTTCATCGCAGCGAAATATGAAGAAATTTACAGCTTTAAAGTTAACGATTTTGCTAAATCTTGTGATGGCGCTTATACACCAGAGCAAATCACCCACACTGAGATGGCGATGCTGAAAACACTGAAATGGATGTTGGTTCCTCCAACGCTGAATACATGGGCTCAATGGTATTTGAGCCAATGGGACCTGTATATTGAAAAATCTGCCTACGCGATTGAGCATCCGCTTGCCAAAGCTCTTGGAAAAGATGCACTTATTCAATTCAAGCAACCAAACGAAAAATCTTACGCCATCTACAGAGAAATCATGCAGTATATTGACTGCTTGGTGCTTGAGGTCGAACACCTTCAATATAATAAAAGGACACTGGTTGCGGGGCTTATATATCTGGTGTTAGGAAAGCAGTATAAGCAATTCACTGTTAAGCATATTACAGAAGAGTTCCCAGTAAGCAGCGTATTTTTGTTGGATAAACGCAACGCATACAACGATCTCTTTGCGGATTTCCTGGGGTATATTTTCGGATTTACCATGGAAGAGCTGTTGCCAAGTATTCAGTACGCGGCGCCTTTCTTCAAGCTGCCTTTGAACTATGACATGCCACGAGCGGTCCAAGTAAAAGGAAACCAAATAATTGAGGTAAAGTATTTTATCCTTTTTCGTTACTAATTGCGTTTGCTAGGGTCATTTTGAAGATTTTCTTTCGTATCAAACCCATCACCCTAACGCACTTGATTTCATTAAAAAGAAAGCAAAGGGAATTCTGTAAAGCAGTGTCTGAAAACGTGGGTTCTCGATGTTCGAGAATGATGAAGCTATAATTCAACAACTATAAAGCAACAAATCTACTCTCTTTTTTTTTTTCCTTCATAAAGCAAGTTTCATAGAGAACGAATCTAGCCTTTCAATAAAACACAAAGGTGATATGGCCAAAAGCTGATATTTTTCCTGTTTTTATCGTTTCCTGCTTGTTCAGTAATACCATCTCTATGAGCTTTTCATATAAATAAACTCTCAAAACTGATAAAAAAAAGAACTTGGCAGAATCCAAATTTTTTTGCACAGGTTTTTTCTCGTTAAATTCTTCCTTAACTAAACAGGTTATTTTCAAAGTCTAAAGCTTTTTTGCAAGAATAATGCTGGCATTTGAAGTAAGACAAATTTTTTTTCATAGAAATCCAATCCAAACTTGAGCAAACCTTATATAAGATAGAGAGACTCAACAGGACGATAGGAAGCTAAATGCACTGATAATAATGAAGAAACTATCGAGTCATGACGAAAAAGTTTCATTTCTTCGCGGCTTGGTTCTGTTCGTTATTCTATAAAGAAGAGATATTAGCTCAATTGCGCTTAGAGATCTTAATTCTACCTCAGGTAAGTCATTCGTCCATAACGTGATATTATCTCTAAGCAGTTGCATAATTGTCGTCGAGTCTTTATATTTCTCTTCTTCCAGTGATTCGAGATCCGCGATCGCATCATCAAACGCTTTTCTGGCGATATTCACGGCTTCGTTAGGATCGTTTCGAATTTCGTAGTAGAAAACAGAGTAATTCAGCGCAAGGCCTAGCTTAATAACATCGGTTGTTTTTAATCCTCGATCTTTTGCTTCTGCTACTGCCATGGCTTCTTTGTATTGCTTTAAAGCTGCCTCGCTGACCTCATTAAACCTTAAAGACAGTTATTCCCTCTGAAAGGCCTGACATTAGTTATACCTATCTCCCTGAAGGAATTCAGCAAGGTATCTATTGTAATCTCCCTGCATTTTGAGATAGAACACTTTGCTTTCGGTGGTTGTCGCATTGTTTAATAGTTCGTCCACGAGTTCAAGACAGTCCTTGCTGAACATTTCCAGCTCTTTTTCGATCTTGCTCTTGTAATATTTGATGATATCTGCTTGTCTTGAGTTCTATACAATTGAAGGAGACATTAAGAATTAAGATTCGGTGAAAAGAATGTGAACCTTGGTTCTCTCTTTGTTTTCAAGAGCAGAAATGGCTCTCCAAGCCGTTCTTCTGCTGGTAACGGTGTTTTTATAGGCTAGTGAAAGAAGGTTGCGCTCGTCATCCTGCAGCTCTTTGACGATCGCAATATATTTCTTCATATGCTCGACCATGTCTTCGTAGCGTTCGGTCTGCTCAGCCAAGCGAGCCATATATAAGTGTTCGGCTTTTTGCTTTTCCATTTGCTTTAGAAAAATATTGAAACTTTAATTTGAATTTTTCAATTCACTGTGTATATTGAAGAGATTAGCTGAACGATCAAACTGTTACGCATCACTAGCCAGTAATGCCACGTAAAAAAATATTTCAAGCCTCAACTCAATAGCCCGGCGTTTTGAGTTGGAAAAATGGCTAATGGGCATGCAATTTTAATACTCTGATGAGTAAAGAATTATTTCAATGAGTTTGAGTCTTTGAAAACTGAGTGATGAGGCTGAAGCTGAGAATTCATGCTCTAAAGAGCTTTTTAACACAATGTGAAGTTCAGTAATTCCTTTCTACCTGTCCATTTCAAGTTTGTGTGCTATTCGATCGCCTTCTCTCACTTAAAGAATAGCTGCTATGAGAGTTAACTTTACTATTTCGTCGAAGATTGGCGATCTGAGATTCTATTGAACAAAATTCGCAAATTCTTGATTTCATTTTATCAATCTTATGTGGGAGTACTTAAAGTAAAGTAATCGTAATTTGATTGGATTACTCAACGAGAATTTGCTGAAGCTGAATAAAAAATAAATTTAACTCAAATTCACAACTACAAAAGATCAAGATCGATGATGGAAAACATTTTTTATTCGAGTATTAAAGAGTTCAAAACTCGGTCAACTACAATCAATTCAACCAAGAGCATTGTTCCGTTCAGCAACTTTCACATTTTCGTTGGCTTTTCTGATGGACATTGGGTTCTGTTCGACTCTCTAGTTAATAACATAATAAACGAAGGCAAAATCTCCGGCGACCCCAACAAATGCTTGACATTATTCCATTCTGTTAGAGCCCTTGACGAAAATACGATCATTTTTGTTAATGCCGACCATTGCCAGTTATCCGCACTCAATCCCTATACTGGTGAACTTCATAAAAAATGGAAATACAAAGTGCCCACTATTGAAGCTCTTCCCAAAGAGAAAAGGAGCGATGTTCAGAAAGTTGACAAAGCTTTTGCTGGTTTAGATATTCAAGTTTTGAAGAAAAGTCAAAAAGTTGGAGTGCTTGAAACAGTTCCAACTGTTAATGGCGAGAATCAATATTTGGTTACCGTGTTCAATGAAGATAAATTAGAATGTCAACTTGAATACAGTAGTCTAGAAAGGAATCCAATGAGGCTGAGACCTGGAGATGACGAAAATATCTTTATTCTCTCTACTCGTTATAGCTAAGGGAAGGTAAATTCTCACTGTACATGTTGGATACGAGAGAAAAATTCGAAGGGTTTCGAATATTTAATATTGAACCTGCACCAGGGATTTACTTTGCATTGTATCCCTGGGGAGAACGGGAAATAGTGCTCTTTGGAAACCCAGATCGAGGTGGCAAACCGAGTCAGATCGTTTATAATTCTTTCCATCGGGAAAGCACAGTTATTCCTATGAACTGCTATAATGAAGGGACGACACTTAAAAGCGTTTTCAGTGCGGATCCAGTGCGAAAGCGAGCATTACTGATGGAATCGAATAAAGATGGAGTCTATCTCAGTATATGGAACGCTTCCTTCAACAGGGTAGAGTTCGCACGGGAAGCGGAATATGCAAAGCAGATTGTGAGTAGCACTAGCAATGAATATCTCGTGGAGTACAATAATAATCAGGTTCAGAAAGCAACGACGATGAAGTTGGTTGTAAGCAGGCTTGTCACCAAGAAGATGTTCTTTATACATCTGATGAAGCACGCGATCTATAATAATAAACACTTGATAGAAGTTCATGGAAAGGCAGACGTTCTTAGAGATGTCGCTAATATGCTATCATTCATTGTCTAGTTAGATATGAAAAAACACCCGTATGGGCAACGGGGGCAAAAAATAAAGTGGAAGTATAAAATAACTGATAATAAATAAATAGTTTGTCGGTTAGTTTCAACATATAGATATTTGATCCGAATATTCCTAGAATTCGAGGTTCCTTTAATAGTAAATTGCTATAATACAAAGATAAAAACTTGTGAAGAAAAGAAAGTGACTGCCGATAAACAAAAACATGCTTTATGATACTGTCAAAACTACTTCTTCAATGAAAATAGTTATAACGTTTAATTGTTGGGGGAGGCGACGACAAGCTTTCCACAGCCATTAAATGGAAAATCGATCTGAGTGCTGGGTTAGATTTGTCTTCTCTTGGCTTGATTTTTTTCTATGTTAATTCATTTATTTCAAGTTTTCAACCATCATAAACTTACTATATTTTCATCCAGGGATTGATAGTATTTCAACACCGATTTCGTTCCGAACTCTGGCGGCGAGACAAAATGACTTGTTAATTGGCTGTCAAAAAGACCACCCTTCTGAAGATTAGGAGTACTCTGCACAATTGGATGCTGTTTTGAAAGAGGGGGAAGTTCTGAAAATTTTTCTTGCAGATTTGGCTTGAGAGGGACTACTGCTCTTCCACTGGGTTCAACGATTTTCTGTGGAAATAGCGCAGGCTTGTTTGTGTCGCGAGGAATTGGACTTACATTATTGTTCCCAAGATGAAATATGTTCCTCACCAACTTTTCATTTGTATTCTCGTAGGGTGAATATTTATATAACATCTTGTTAATAAACTGCGTTTTAGACATGTTAAACACGGCGTTCTCTCTATCAGTAAGATATTCTCTCAGTTTTCTTTCTTTCTCTCTTTGCACTAAGGAATCCGAATTGCAGTTCAAAACATAATGAAGGATTTATTACGAGCAAAAAACATCTTTTGCTGTTGATGTGTCGGCCTTCTTTCCTATGAATTCACCAAGTCAATCCCAACCGCTGTGGACTACCAACTGTTACCATAATATTGAGCAGATCCTCTTCAACGTGACTTTCTTCTTGGACCTCAGCGACCGCAAAGTTTGTTCTTCCTTTTTTCTTTCGTTCCTGAAAGAGCATGACTATTAGTCTATATATTTCACTCTTGAGGTATTACGAGATGAGACAAAAGCTTTTTTTCGATTAAATCATCATCATCTCCCCTTTACATTAAATAGTGTTTAACATAAAGACTTTGAATGAGTCTTAATTACTTCCAAAACTTGTTCTTGATGATCTTCTGGTCTGGTGTATGACTTTTCGGTGCACCAGCTTTACTTTTTTTCATGACGATTTATATGTGAAAGCCGCTTTGGTTGATTAATTTTATTTATTTCTCCTCAGGACCACTTGAGAGCCAGAGTCTTTTTCAATTCAGCAGCTTTTATTATTATATGATTACTCCGAATTGAATTTTTTTTTTTGAGAACTACAATCAGATATGTGGAACTACTGATATTGCTTCCTTTACCAATAAGTAAGTCTTAATTTTCTATTTTTCTCCCATGAAACGGTAATTCAATAGTGGAACTCATTATAATTAAGAGTAAAACCCCAATTTACAACCTTCGTCTTAAATTGGGAGTAGCGCATTGATCGTAACTGCCAATGAGATTCGTGAGTGCGTCATGCAAATGAGAGTTGCCATCAAAGCAGAGAGCACCTCCTCCTCGTTTCTTTTGCGAGGCAGCTCGATTCATATCCGACGCGCAAACGACCTTACGACCTCCTTCATACGAAACTGCCCATTTCGAGTGATCTTGACCAATAGTCCACTTTATTGTGTTGTTGAAATTAATGCTATCCACATTCACAGATCTCAATGCTGAAGAGCACTGGGATGGCTCTTTCGGATGGCTCCAGGACTCAACAGCCAAATGCACGTTAAAATGCGGTGATATTATTGATGGGTAAAGATATTCTTCGTATTTAGGACTCTTGCTTATATGGGTGATAGGTTGGCCGTTCAGCCTGATCTTGAATGTATGAGCGATGCTGTCCTGCTTAATAGTCAATGGGGCTAGCTTCGCGTTGTCATAGTAGACATTCGGCTGACTGACAGAGAGACTTGAGAGGATATTGCTGAGTCCGTCATTGTCGATTGTGATACACAGGTAATTCTGCCCGTAAACCCAGCCGGACTGAGGAAGCTTTGGGGACACAGTAAAATCGTCAATTGCTGGGAATTTCGGCGTGCTGTGCATGATGTAAAACCCTGCGTTCTTTTCAGGTTCAAACACAATAACGCCCTTAGCATGGGCTTTGGAGGAGTAGGTTTTTCCGTTTGGGAACTGGTCGTTGAAAGCCAAGATTTGGAGGTCGGCTCTTTGGTAGGAGTTGATTTGATTGAGGGTGTTGTAGAGAGCAGACCCTTCATCATCGATTTTCAGGTCCTCAGCACGGAAAGAAGTCGAGGCTGATTGATCGTCGCTGGAATCGTAGTAGAGATGTTTAGCGATTCCGAGACTGCTTGGAAGTTTCAGTTTGGTCCACCAAGCGACGGGTTTGTTAGAGCCGTCAAGACAATCGATAGCATGGACGCTGGAGCTGATGGTACATACTAACAGAAGTACAAAGAGTTTCGTGTTACAGAGTGGCATTGAAGTTGTCGCAAGCAATGCAAATAATTTAATTGTGTTGTTAATCTTGAGTCGGATTTATCAGGTTTGGAAATTGAGGCTTGATTGGAGGATTAAAAAAAACATATATTCACTGCATCTGGAATTATCCAGGAGAGGCATCTCACTTCAATATGCCACCAAGATTTAGCTGTTCTTTGTAAAAGGAATTTTTTCTTGTCTGTGTGTGCGTTTTGTTGCCATTTTTTTTAATTTTCGAGATGTTCTAGCAAATCAAAACTCAGTGGAAATGAAGTAAGGAATTAAATAGAGTTGTTCCAAGATAAAGAAGTTCAATGGTGCACTTTGATTCGAAGTTTGCTTTGGAGATTAGTGCTCGTATTTAATTGTAAACATTTTCAAACGACAGCCATATCTAGTTATCATTCCACCTATCCTTTATAACAGGTATATTTTACCTTTTTCCTCCTTCATACTTGTTTTCTGTCTATTGTTGGTTCATTTTCAATCAATATAGATGAATTATAATTTTCCATTACTCATAATTTTGATGATATTATTATTATGATATGTAATTATTTATTAGGGTTTCTCTGACTCTCCTTTTGAATGCTCCTCAAGGTAGACTTCTCGCTGAATCTTCGTGTGGAGAGAAAGAGAACGAAAGCAGATACAACAATTGGATAACTCAGTCCCAATTGCTCTTCATGCTTTCATGCCACACGGGCGTTATTTCAATTAGTTATCAAGGAAGCACAATGAGAACGCGCTGCCTGTATGTTGTTAATAAAACCCGTTAAAAAACCTGCAATTGTAATTTAGAGTTTTACGTCCGTCTTCAGTGCTTCCGGAATAGAGGATCTTCTCAGTGCTCATATCGGTAACTTTCACAGTTCCGTCCATGCATGAAGTCGCGAAGATGTTCTTGTCACCACTCCATTTGACTGCGTGAATAGCGCCTGTACAATATTTTTAATGAGAAACTTTCATCTCTTAATTTACTTGTATGGATATTCGGATAGTATTTGATTTTCCTGCCTTCTCGAACGTCATACAATTTCACGTCTTCATCATCTCCGCAGCTAGCAAGCAAGTTTCCATCTTTCTTCCAATCAATCCAGTAGGTATCTTCAGCATCGAAGATGAGAGAATCAGTGTTAATTATCGTTTGCTTCTCGGCATCCACGAGGCGCACAGCATTATTCGCATGTTTGACTGCGATAATTGGTTTGTCTGAGAGAGGGTTCCATCTGCAGCGGTTGTACCAACCTTTAAAAATGAAGTTAAGAGGTTAGGTCATATTTTCTTATCTTACAGGACATTAGTGATTGAGGTAATTGGGTAGCAAAACAGCATTGGTCATTCTTCACTGTCGAGACCAAAAACATTCCGCTTCTGTCGACGATTGCAATTTTTTCGCCTTCAGGGTCGAAATCAAAGGAAGTCACCATATCTAAATACAAATATTGTAAGTTGAGCAAAGCGAAAAGGGGGGAAATAGTGACTCTTCAGCGATGCTTGCCATCTCGATTTCTTCAAGATTTTGAGTTCAATCGTGTCGAATAGGTGATAAGATATCGAGTCTTTGATCGAAAGCAGAGCTGCAATGTTTTTCCTTGAATTGCAAGTGATATCATGAACTCCTATATACACATTTGTAACTACTAGAACCGAGATAAGAGCTTACTTCCTGTGGTTGAGCCATAGCTAAATAGGCTTTTTGCTGTTTCGACATCATAGACTTCAAAGTTTGTGTTTTGTTGGAACGAGTTCGAAGAGATGACGAAGTTAGTATTTGGGATATGCTCGATCAGAGTTTCATCAGTGTTTGAGATTTTGGCTCCCACAAAGGTTTTCAGAGGTGAAGCGAGGTGAGAGTCGTAGACTCTGATGAAATTTGAGGAATACGAGCACCATGCCAACTTAATCGCATCATTGGTACCTACAACTACAACAAATGTTCTCTTCATAATGAGAGAGCTTAGTTTATACCGGTATTATTGTGCTGGGCTTTTAACATTGTCAAAGAAGTAGAAGATGCACCAACTTTTTCTGATAAATTAGTGAGTATTTCAAACACTGCGAAATTAAATGCTTGAGTAAAAAAGACTTTTTACGGTATCAAACTGTTATTAGTCACATAGAAGTGAGACTGTGTCTTGAAATTCTTGGTTATCCGGAAAGAATTCTGAATCTTGCAACAAAATTGGCTTGAAAAGTCACATCCGAACTAGCACTACCTGGCCAGAGATATTCGGAAGTGGTATATCCAACCATTAAACTGTTGGGCATTGCATATATTGCAAGCCAAGAATTCGAAGAAATCTTTGCGTAATAATCGATTTCTCAGAGAATAATCGTAGAATAAGAAACTTCAGCCATTTCAGATATGCTTTTTTTTGGGGCTCATATCAGCCATAAATTTCTCAATGATTCAGCAGGAAGACTAATACTTTCTCACCCTGAAATATCGAAAATTCGTAAATTTTCCATTGGCATTAGGGACTTACTTTCTGCGCCTTTCAGAATATAAAGATCTATAGTACTCAAGCTGTACTTTTGATACACCGAAAGTTTTGAGGCTAAGAGGGAGTTTATTTCAGAGAACAAAGCGAACTTGGGAGGCCAAAAGTTGCGCATTAAGAAATTTAGAGAGCAGATCGATTTCAGTAGAAGAAGGAATATAGGCTATCGGATGCACTTTGGAATAAATCTTTACTTGATAGAACATTGCATTAATTCGAAATAGAAAATCCAGTTATAAAATGATGGGTATAAAGGATGAAATTTAATATTCATAATAACAATTAGCGAAGAAAAACAGAATAACCAAAAAAAAACAACTTACCCATGGAGACCAAACAAAAAGACAGCACCACAGGCATGATCGGAACTCTCTTCCTCTGGCCCCTCAAAGCCGATATCGTTGACAAAAGCCTTTTGAAAAAGCCCTTATTCATCAAATTTCACATTGGGAACAGAACCATCACCACAGAAAATTCGAATCCAGAGAGCTCTAAACATCCATCCTGGTCGGAGGGTATTAACTTCATTCGAACCATTGAAGAGAAAATTAAAGTGTCTTTGAATATTGCGAATCCGAAAGGAGGAGAGGGCCAGGTTGTAGGTGAAGGGTCCTTCGAAATTGCGAAAATTATTGAAGACACCAAGAAATTTTCAGTCGATTTATGGCATGAGGGTCAAAAAACAGCCTCGATAGATTTTAACAGTGAATTCTATCTGGATATGCAAACTTTGAAAAACAGAAAGCCAAATGTTTTGGAAGCTATCACCAACAACAGACTCTACATTGAGACTGAATCTCCGTTGAAGTTGCAAAAAACTTCGAGCAGGAAATCCGATGTCGATACTCCGCTGTACTGAGATGAACCCTACCTACCTTATTTCGTAAGGATTAATTGTGAGTTTAGAGAGAAAATGAAAGATTATTGAATATAGGTATGATTATTTATGATGTTTGAATTGTGTGTGTGATTGTAGTCATTCGTATTGA
>ENA-UOUE01000545-UOUE01000545.1-compost-metagenome-genome-assembly--contig:-NODE-545-length-29812-cov-8.378813_pt1 | contig 29812 bp, 20 predicted proteins | sample MGYA00238146_ERZ747223 | MGnify/ENA primary metagenome ERZ747223 (study PRJEB28781, sample SAMN06268865) | compost metagenome | isolation source: single cell | place: USA: California, Emeryville, Joint...
CCGAAGTCAAGCAGAATTCTTTATTATCAGATTAAAATCTCATTGAAATACAAAAACGAACACAGGAATGGGGATCGTCTGCAGTGAGGAAAGGAAATCCGGAATTGAGAATATAATTTGTCCCACCTGCGTCAACAAATCGAGTATTTTTTCAAAATATTGCATCCATCAAGAAATCCTAGGTATCCAAATCCACCTCATACCAATTTTACTTTTCATTCATTAGGACGTGGTCAGTTCGGAGTTGTTCGCAAAGCATTTTGCAAAACGACAGGAAAAGAATTCGCAATTAAAATTGTCCCCAAAAAAAACTTAACCAGACAGATGACAGAGATTCAAAGTGAGTGTACAGGTTTAGTTGCTCTAAACCATCCAAACATAATTAAATTCTACGATATATATGAAACTCCGACACATTTCTATGAAGTAATGCAATTGGCAACTGGACGTCCACTGCTCGATGACAAAAACAAAGATCGTAAGTTCAGCGAGCTAGAAGTAGCGAAGATAATGAAGCAGGCATTATCGGCTGTAGCATATCTGCATAAAAGAGGAGTTGTGCATCGAGATTTAAAACCTGAAAACTTCATGTATGTTACCAACGAACCAAATGCTCGATTGGTTCTCATCGACTTCGGATTCTGCAGAATTCTCCTAGAAGGAGAATCTCTAAAGACGATGATAGGAACTCCGTATTATCTTGCACCAGAACTTGTCGAAGGATATTATGATGAGAGATGTGACTATTGGAGTCTTGGTGTGATGATGCACTTCCTTTTGGTGGGACAATTTCCCTTTCAGGGAGATAATACCGCCGAGGCCTTGAAGAAAATAGTGCAAGCCCCTCTCAAGCTGAGCAGTAAAAGATGGGATAGAGTGTCTTCTCATGCGAAGGATCTCATCAGAAAATTGTTAACTAAAGATCCCAATAAACGAATAACAGCAGATCAAGCCCTTAAACATCCTTGGATTCAGATGGCGGATGATATTTCCTTTCCATCGCCACCGAAACTTCCCGATCTACAAAGTTTATCTGAAACTGTATTTTCAGACGCGCCAACGCCAAAAACCACCACAGATGGATATTCTTCTTCCCCTCCTGATTCGTTGAAAATATCGGCTTCGCAATCTCAAAATATTGAAGAATTTGCTAAAGTTCTTGCAGATTAGAATATGTTATTAATCATTTTAAAAAAGAAAATTTATCAAACGCCAATAATTGAAGTTTAAAAGAGAGATGCTTTCGATGTTTATTTCTAAACTATAGTTTTGATAGTTTTTTCAACACGTTTGAATCTTCGTTCCATGAAACCTTGACCATACGAAAAACACGTAAGTTTTATTCTGAAGTTCTAAGCTGCTGGATCCGAAATCAGGAGACAAGATATCTTGACTCTCAAAGAAAAAAAGCAACAATTCAAATTTTTTTAATGGAATTCTGAAAAATTAAATTAATAAAAAAATGTTCAACCTTTTTACGAATTGTAAACATCTTATTTTGAACCCGATTCTTCGACACAATCAATGCAGAGAATAAATAGTTGATGTGATATTTCTAGGCTGTAGTCGCTTCATTCAAGATCAAGTAAATCCGTTACAGTTCTTCTATATTAGTTCCCATAAACAGCCCAGCTAGTTGACCTTCCATAGTTTCTTTCGTTATGATTTTCTTCGCCGCGTGTTCATAAGAGATTCTTCTAAAGTCTTCTTCAGCTTCAGCAGCTGCTTCTTCAACGTTCCCTAAGTCTTGTTTCAAGAAAAGTTTTTCATTTTCTCCATTCGAAATCATTGTTTGGGGCATTTCATCTCGTGTGATAGCTGCCAGAAACTCTTGATCAAACAGATCACAAAATTCATCATCAGCGTCACTGCTGGCCTTCTTAGGAACGATTTCTTCAACTTTCTTTACTTGCTTCTTAATAAAAGCTTTCATGGCTTCGTCAGTAAAAATTTCATCAAAATTTGGATGGTTTATCAACTGTTCAAGCTGTTTGTCATATCTAGCAAAAAACGTAAGCTGTTTTTCACTCAAGCCAGAACGTTTGGTCTGAGAAGGAATTATTGGTTCTGATGATTCCAAGTCAGCTTGAACTAAGTTGTTACTATGAAGATTTGGAGTCTCAACCTGTTTTTCTGGGCTTGTTTCTTTTCTATTATCAGAGATTGGCTTGTCAGTTCCTAATTGATCGAGATCCTCAAGCTCACTCCAACCTTGTACAAAGCCGCCCCTCTCATCAGTTATTTTTGGTGTCTCTACTTTTGATAATCCCCTCCGAGTATCATAATACTCAGATAATTCCTGCTTCGAATTCGCTTCTTTAATTATTCCCATTTGGGCCAAATGCTCAATCGTATTTTGTAAGCCATTCAGAAGAGGCTGTGTCGGAGATTCTTGAGAATTGAATGAGAAGATGGATTTTTTTTGTGTCAAGAATTTCTCAAGCGATTTGCGGTCTGTTAGCTCTACAATATTTTTCACAATCTCTTTTGCCATATCTGTGGTGATCAGATGATTTTTTGGAAGAGGATTGCTGCTTGCCTATGGTAGTTATCAGAACAAGATAATAAATTAGAGATCGCTGAAACTCGATAGATTGGTTTACATTCATCTGATCTGTTGCTGCCTTCGTGAAGTCTTGGAGTGCTAACGCAAATTGAGAAACCTGAAAGGTTTTCTTGAATCTATTGGACAAAGAAGTCATTAACATACAACCTGCCTAACAAATTACATATTATTGCAGACAACAGACGTTTGCGAATTGAAATTCTCTTCAAACTGAGACCCCATTTCTTCGATTCCAACTTTCGATGCTGAGTACATATCGATCCCGTTTATCAGTTTCAAGGACATTCGCTTTTTTGCAATTCTCTTATTCCAACCTGGTTTCGCTTGCGGCTGCTCAAGCATTTTGGTTCCAAAATTAAATAAATGATTGTTAAGCAGCTGGTCAAAATATTTTTTGAACTTTGGATTGTTCTCTAAGGGATGATGTGATCATTTAAACTTATCCCATGAACGAACTAAATTACCATAGATAATCCTGCTGCCATTAGCAAGGGCTGCCTCTCGGGTAATAGGATTCTCAATTTGATAGTTCTATTTTCGAAAAACGCCTTTTGATTAGTCACATAGCCAAGAAATATCCTTACAGTCAAAAAGTTCAATTGAGCGACAGAATAGTCGGGATCGGCGACTGAAAAACTGCGAACTTTGAATATTGTCCGATTGAGTATGTCTCGAGGGAGCAGGATATAGATGAACGAAATCGCAAAAGAAAAGAAGTAAGCGATAATTTCTGGCACACTCTTAATGTCACCGTTATTAAGGAAATAACCCCAAAATAAGCATCCCGCCTAATATTTATCAAAGATTATCGACCTTGATTTTCTTTTTTCAATTTTCATACGCTGAAGCTCAGGCCTGTATATTCAAGTAAACCTGTCATCTGAGTGTTGAGCTTCGAGCTCAGCTTATACCTTGGAAAATTGGAGGTTCTTAGTAGCTCATACTTTATTTTGTATTAAGATTAGTGCTGAATTATGACATGAAAAGATACCTTTTTGGCCCAGAAAAGGGCGATGTAAGAAGGTATCAAGATGAAAAATCCCAAAGGGAATAGAGACAAGAAAAATCCAGCAAACCAAGCGTTGCTCACTGCTGTTGCATACGAGTACACGAGGTCGAAAGGCGGATTTTCAAAAATTCTGAAAAGAAACATTAGAAAATTGCTTCAAACTTTATATTGTTACGAGTTGCAATAAGCTTGAGTGAGTCGAGGGGGAGAGTCCCTTTGAAATGCTCTTTTGACATTCCAACGTTGCAGTCTTAAAAGCCAATAGGTGGGGTTGGCAACACTGGTCAGCACAGGCGAAAATGACTTTGCAACAAAGAGGAAAAAGAGGTCCCAAACAAGTCCAGCTATTGGAAGATGTTCATTATCCACGGGTATATTTCTGGGAATTTACTATTTCTGTAGCTTGCTAAATCGTCGATTATGTCCGTATCTTTAGCGATCGATGCAGCCACGTTAGCAAGCACGATCATAAATGTACTGTTAATAAAGAGGAAAATGCTCACCATCTTTGCATTCTGAAGGAAGAATTTTGTGTACGTTGACTTCTTTTCAAGACTAAGAGAGGAAGAAATGTAAACCAGCCACAACTTTTGTTGTATTTACCTCTGCAACTTCCTAATCCCGAACACAAGCAGGGAATTTATGATACTGACGACCAACACATTCAATATTGAAATGATAACCTGTACGGATCCATTGTTAACCGACTTATCAGCATAAGACTATTTAAGTGATTATCTTAAAAAAACGAAGAAAACAATTGGGTCTACCTGAGCAAGGGTTAAGCAAAACAGAAGCCCAAAAGAGAGCACTATTAACGAAATGGTAAGGAGATCCGAAAGGATTCTTCTTTTCCACTTCATTCGACTATATCCAAGATTTTCCCATACCACATCTGTGGGTTCAGGTGCTCTATCAATCGAGATAAATTTCCCTTTGAGAAACTGTTTCGAAGAGTAAAAGCACCGTGGCCTTTTTAGCCACTTCCCAAAGGTTTTCTGTAGCAAACGTTGCTTATAGGCGTCGAGGATCATCTTGCAATCTAAATTAAAATGGTAAACAATTCTGACTGAGCTTGGAGTTTATACGCATTGATTTCTGTAGACTTATAAATACGCAGTCTGTATATTCCACATCCTTGTGTACCCAATGTTTCAATTCTGAATCTATCAATCGTTTCTTGTGGTTATATTTCACTTTCCGGTTCCAACTGTTCGAAGAGAGTCTCTTGATATCGAGCTTCTTTCTGGTACGTAGTAGTTCAACGATTCTTCCAATTTTATGAGTTCTGATCAAGTCTGTTACTTCCAAATTTTGATTAGGGAGCAAGTTCTGCAACCATTCTACAATCTCCTCATCACTAGTGTCAGCAGGCACCTTTCGAAGTCTGATTGTATAATTCGATGGATTGACTTCAGCTTCATCAACTGCTAAAATTAGTCTTCTTTGTCGCGTACGAAACGCATAGATGATTATGATAATCAGAATAGCCCCACAGAAGTTAATCCAAGCTTGAGCATTTACGAGACCTTCTTTTGCAAGTTTATTTATCCAACTACTTCTTGTCAGAAAATCAAATGTTGCTTGTCGAAATGAGCTCGAAAGATTTGAGGTTGTTGTGGATGTAAAATCTCCATTAGAAGTGAAGTTCGTGACAATGCTAAAGATTCCAGACACCAAAAGCAGCATGCCGAATAGAATGATGCAGAGTTTCACAAATTCAAAATAAAGGGCGATTGATGGGCCCAAATGGAACAACTCTTTCCCAGCTGCGCAGAGTGGTACGGGTTTATTATCTGTTCCTTCTTGATATATGTTTCTTTTTTTCTAAGCAAGTTGTTGAGTGAATGAGAGACAAATGCACAAAATACTCCATAATCTATTGCTTCCTGAAGGTCGGGCGGGATTCTATGAAGACTCCTCAGCAAGCCTTGAGCCACATTCTGATTACCAGATGCCATAGGTCTTCGCTTGCTGTTAGAGAGGATCGCTGAGTTCTTGGCCGGGGCTTTGGGAGATCTATAGAAGAAAAAAAATATATATATGAGCTCAGGGGTTCAAATAGGAATCATTTTACAGTGCAATGCCTCCGATTTCAGCTTCTAAAGCGGCTCCTAGATTGATACCAAGCATGTTTAATCTTTACTCTCGCTCCGTGAAAAAACGGGAAATAATTACTTACTTTTTAAAATTCAGGCCTGATCTGAAAAAATTTTATTCTTGCTTATCCTTGTGCAATTTCATATTCTGCTTGCAGTCTTCTCTCCATGTTACAATGCTGAAGAAGAAATTAATTGTTGAAGCAATTCAGCTCTCTGAACTGGGCTATATTTTATTGACTTTAGCTCGAACAGCGATGAATTCCCAAATTAGATTTGATTTGAATTGAGTATTGCTTTAATTTCCATTCAGGTAGTTTTAGACTGTTTGTTGTATGAGTCAACACATTGCTAGATACTTGGCTCTTTCAAGTGAAGTTTGCTTGTTTGAGTAACTTTTTAAATAATTTATTGAAAGTCAATCCTCAAATGCCGCTCAAATTATGGGCCTTTCGGTAATCTATGCTACGGAGAATGGAAGTAGAAAACAATTAATTTGAGTATGTTGTTATTTTGTAATCTACCTAAATTCTGAGCTTCACTTTTCGTTCTCAATAAATCTGATTTTTTAATATGAGTTTTGATTTTTTAAAAAATGTAACGAACCGGATGACAAAACTAATATTACGAATCATTAAAATACTCGACACCAAGGGCTCATGAGAGGCAATTGTAAGTCACAAAACTGACATTAAGTAGTTTTTTACTTGTTTGAATAAAAAAATATATGAAATTTTCCCCCTTACAGCAGTTTCAGGTGAAAGCTGGGTTTCGATTTATTAACAATTACTTAATAATGTTTCGGGCAAGCTTTCTTTAATCATCAAGGAAAAAGCGAAGAGATGAAATCATGTGTATACTACGGAGAAAATTGTTATGAACATTATTCATTTATTTCTGATTTACATGATGATCTTGCTTTGGAATTTATTCAATTTAAAATCTGCTTTCCATGCTTCTCAAGTCTGAAGCTGCTCCTCAATACATTACAAAACAAAAAGAAGCGAAAATAACTTATGCATTCAGCTCATTAAATCTCAGAAGAGAGAAAGAGCTAGCCGGGATATAATCAAACTATACGCTTACACTATCAGAGTTAATTAGACCATAGGTTATGACTCTCAATTGATACATCTTCGATTATAGATCAAGATACATCTATACATCACTTGTAATTCCTAATGAGTCAATTTTCTATGTGTTCCCAATATTGTTATTTGCTCTGAGGTCCAGGGTTTGGGAGAATTGGCTTTTCTTATTTCTTCTGAGTGATCTCATTGACTTTCTTATTTGGTTAAGAATCGCCTTTATTTTCTTATCTGATCAGAAAGCCTCAAGACTTCTCAAAGTGCTCGTTTTTGAGAGTTCTGATGATCAAATTTTCCAGTATCGAAATTTGTTTTCAAATTTGTCGAATTTAGGTGCTAAGAATAAAAAATTCAGAAAAAAGTTAACAAAACTCGAATCGAAGGCTGCTAATTTTTTAAACGCTAATCTTCATGCAAAGCGGTATTCTTTCTGAAAAAGTAGCCTCAAATCACAACATTCTCTCAATGTATCCGGAGGACAGCAACCCATATTATCTTGCGGGCGAACGTCTGAACCAAGTTGCTCCAACCATCAACGATTTTTCTCCAAAAGCCCAGGATGAAGTTTGCTGTGGTTCAACCGAACAGCTTCTATATGAGTACAGACTGTTGGAAACTTACTCACAGAGCTGTGCCTGCTTTCTTTACTTGAACTGGGTGTTGGTCTGGATAGCCATAACCGCAACTTTTGCGCTAACCGCAGGAATCTCTGCAATCTTTGCTTTTGGTGATGAATATTGCCAGCAATTGCCGATAAACTTGATCGACATGTGCGAAGAAATCAAAACTTTCAATTCTCATGAGATAATCCGAGTTGTGGCGTTTATTGCAGTTATCGGGATGCTCCTTTCATTCATATTTTTAGCAGGATTGAAGGCGTTCTATCAGAAGAAAAGTAGCCTTCTGTCCTATCTACTTTTTATTCATATCGCATTGCTGCTGGGGACGGTCGCACTGAACAATTTCGTTACCTTTGCCATCGAGTGTTATATGATCTATGCGATATGCAAGCTAAGAAGGTTCTTCAAGGAGATGCAGGTGATTAAAAATCAACTAAATGCGCGAGGACTTATACTCTAAGTTAATCTACTCCTAAAACTTAATACTGATGTGTATCTTTTAATTGAATACTGATTTTCTTCGATCACCTTAGCTTAATTGCTTGTTCAAATTTGTTACCCTTACTACTATCTATGTTTCTAGATGTCAATGGAAAATTTATCATTTTTTCTTTTCCTGAATATTGTGACTTAATAGACATTATTGTGTCGTCTGCCCTATCTTTTCAATTTAATCACTCATTCACAAATCCCTAACTAAAAAAAAGAGAGAGCACTAATCTTTCTCAAAAAATAAAATTGCAGTTTGTATAGAATTATATTTAGAATTCCATGCAATGATGGATGATATATGCAATCTGCAAAGTGCGACTATCATAATGAGTAAATATTCATTAGCAGATTAAACAACACCAAAAAAAGCCCAAAAATGAAAATTCAGTTCCATGTCAATACTTTTTTTCTCGCCCTTTCGTTTGTTTGATAACATTTGAAACATGAAAACTTTCTCTCAGGAGAGTTTTGAATCTTCATAAACTTGTTCTGGAGGAATGCTGAATGATATCACTCCCGAAGCAATATTCGAAATGAATTCTCCGGTAATCTCTGTTTTCTTAAAAAACACCTCGACCTCGATCTCTTTACGCATGGATTGTTTTGCACCTGGAGTAGAAGACGATGATTTTCTTAACGCTTGGCTGGGGTGTTCTGTTGAGATATATTGATAATCTGGAAGATATGATAGCTCTTCTACAGATCTCACTTGCTGTTTTATCGGGTTGTTTAGTCCTTGGATCCAAAAAAGTGCCTCGTCTCCTGGTTTGATTTGTTCTCCCAAATTTGTTTTGAACATTACATCTCCAACTGTAGCCGTCGTGATATTTTCTCCATCGAAGAAAAATACGATCGGTCGTTCCAATTCGTACAGCGAAACAACGACTCCTCTGAAGACAAAGATCATAACCAGAAAGAGAAAGGTGCATGAGAATTGCTCGCAAACGAGCATTTCATTTCCTAATTTACCCATTTTGTTTCACTATCTTTGTTTATTTTGGTAGATGAATCAGTTTTTACGAGGATAGTAAGATATTTATTTCGTGTATGATGATACATCAAATCATATCAAATCTGAGTCAAGATTTATATTACTAATGTTGTGTCCCCTCTTTTCGCTAAGATTATCTTAAACCTCCGAAAAGCTAATTCTTAGAGTTGATGATCAAGTATCATCTGCAGCTATAATTTGTTTGGGGATCTATATCATTTCTCTGCTTAAAAAATGAAACCCGAAAGTAGGTCTCCATTATGAGTAAGTTTTGTACCTGAAAAGGTGACCTTATAGTTTTTTCCATCGAGGAAGGATGAGATGATTCTGTTTTATGTTCGAATACTGCGCCCCTTATTCTTATTTTTGTTAATTTTCTGATATTAGTTGCTGTAAGACGTCATCATATCTCTGTTTTGATATCATAGAAGAATGGAATCAACAATAAAATATATTTAATCCTTACTCAAATGCAGAGGTTGATTTCGCTTCACTCTCAACTCGTGAAGAACGACACTTTCCGGAAGGGCGAATCCCGCACGGAGACCATGTTGATTCAGCACTACCCTAATCATTCTGTGGTGCAGTTTAATAGATCAAGATATCTGAATGCCATGAATGTGAACATGATGTTTTGGATTAATCGCTTCGTTGATTTCTGGAATTCAAATCCTAATATAAAAGTATCATCTCAAAAAATAGTTCCAATACCAATTTTGCTGGCAGGTCTGTATATGGAAAGGAGACGGAGTCTCATTCTGCACAGGAGGCGATCTCGTCCTTTGGAGAGAGCCTATTGAACGAAAAGACTTTGAATCTGCCGATCTCATGCACACTTTTGGCTACAAAACTATGGCGAGAGTCAAAAATATGAATCCTATACAAATCAGCATTTGGAACGGATTTGTTATGGGAGGAGGAGTTGGCATTTCGATCAATTCAAAGATCCGAATAGCCACTGACTCCACACTTTTCGCCATGCCTGGTAATTATTTTAATAGTTCCTCTTTATCTAATTCTTACAGAGGCGGGTGTGGGCTATTTTCCCGATTTTGCTTCGACTATTTACTTCGCACGGCTTAGAAATAATTTAGGATTATACTATGCTCTTACTGGAGCCAAAATATCTGGGAAGCAACTGTATTCGGTCGGTTTAGCAGATTATTTTGTCCCTGAAAGCCGCCTCGCCGACCTTGAAAAGGCTTTTGCTGAAGGAATTGACGAGAATATTACCTTAGAGAAACTTAAGAAAATTGTCGAGAGCTACAGCGAACCAGAAAAAGAACCCATCGAGCATGAAGACTTGATTAAAGAAGCATTCAGCGGAAAGACACTCTCAGAAGTTTTTGCGAAACTTGAAGAACTTTCTACAGTAGACGAATTTGCAAAGAAAACTTTGCATAAACTTCAGAAAAGTCCTCCAAGAAGCTTGAGAGTTGCGTTTGAGCAATATAAGCGCGCTAAAACTATGGATGTAAATCAAGGGCTTGAAATGGATTATGCACTTACTCGGTATTTCGCACTCCTATTGAACCTTTGTCTTAATATCAATCATCCTAGCTTAATGCATGAACACGATTTTGTGGAAGGAGTCAGCGCATTATTTTTGAAAAAAGGGAAAAAGCCAGAGTGGATGGACAAATCAATTGATGATATTCCTGATGAAACAATAAACAAATATTTCAAGCCAGTCACGGACCCATTCAGAAAAATAGATTTTGCAAACATCAAATGAACAGTCGAGCGTGATAATAAGTGAAAACTCTATTTAAAATTCTTCTTTTCATATTTGAAACTTCATTATTTGTGACTGTGGGTTAGACATGCAAGGCTGAACTAAAATTCCCATTTTAGAAAAATGAGAGAATGTCTAGTTATCGTATGATCCCATCGAATTCTACTCCGTTTGAATAAACTGAAATTCTAAGATGTTTTAAATCTATCTCGCTTCATTGGCAATAGAATATTGGAATTTATTTTCGAATTGAATTGAAAATATTTCAATAAAATTTTCATGGCTTCTCGCATTGTTGCTGACATTCTGTCACTACCTACCGTCATCGTGCTTGAAATCAGTTACTTCTTAGATGTTGAAACTTTCTTAAAATTTAGACATGCTTGCAAAAGTCTAAAGAAGCTAACATGTTCTGAAGAATTCTTTCAAGTATACATTCGAAATACATCAGTTTTGAAGTTCCTAAACCTAAGGCCAGAAACCTCAGAAGCAGAAACGTTCTATACTCATGTGTTTTATACTCTCTCGAAGCAGCTCAACTTCAAAAAAGAGGATCCGCTCGAGCTTATACCCATTGGAGCTTCTAGTTCCTATAGCGATCAATTCATTTACGCAACAGCACACGACTCTCAGGGGTTTTGGAGTTCACTCGGCACGACTGAGACGAATAAAGAGGAATACCTATTTTACCGATTTGATTGTGAGCTTGCCGTTCCAACCATGGTCATAGTAGAGTTCTTTTATTTTAGATACGTCCATCAAGGCGGAGTAATGATTGGGAATCCTGTGTTCCCAAGCAAATTCGTTCAAGTTGAGTTGAGCTTGGTCCCTGATAAGCCAATCTATATCTCTCCCAAATATGAAGTTAAAGATAAGATAAAAGATACTGTCATCAAGATTCCAATCTTCCCGAATCTGCTCTGGGCCAGATATCTGAAGGTCAAATTCTACGGAATGCAGTGCAAGCATACTCTTAAAGATAACTTGTATTACGTATGTGTTGATAGTGTCGTCTGTTATGGCTATCATTCCGAGTATGAGAGTCAAAGCGGATATAAGTTTGGAAAATTATTGAAATGGGCAACTGCAAATTTCTATAACATGCAGAAACCTTCTTTAAAGTGCCCGCAGTCCAAAGAGATGATGATCGATGAGAGTGAAGAAAAAGAGAATGAGAAATTAGTTAAGTATGGCAGCAAAATGATTGATGAGTTGGAAGAAGAGAAAAAGCCTTCTTTTGAACTTGATACCAACGGATATGATCTCTCTGGATATAATGCTGCTCTGATGAGAAAAGTTAAAGAGTTCAAAGAATTAGAAAGCTTACTAAGTTTTTTAGAAAACCACTTGCAGTTACTAGAATACTCAGAATTTTACGAGTATTTGCGAGATAATGAGGAGTTAGCCATCAGTTACATCATCTCTCAAAGCAAGAAGCATAATTTCTTGGATGCGAATGTAACCAAAATGCTGATCGAGCTCGTATATGACTTTAAAAATAATGTCATTGGGAAGCATGAGGCACTCATAGGTCTCTTTGAATTCTTCTTAATTCGGAATCAGGCCTGTGAAGAGTTAATCGCTCGAAAACTTGAGCTATCTAATAAAGCGAAGAGTACTATTGCAAAGGATGCTGATGAGGGTGAGTTACTTTTGATTGACAGCTTTGGACTGATAGAATTCCTTCAGAAAAGGGTGTCAGCTGCTCGAAAGGCTCAAAAAGCTTCCTGTGGTGCGAATTAACTAATTATTATGAAGTTTACTTGAAATATTTACCTAGAATTCTCCATAAAATTAAGGAGAAAGCTAATCATTGTCGCCTATAATCCAAACACCGTATTAAATTTCTTACTATAAAAAGTTTCTGCTATCGACTAGCACTTGTATCTCCACTGCTGTTAAATCGACAAACTATTGAATTTTTTTGTTAGTTTGAAGAAACCCCATATCCCTCAATGCAACCAAAGACGCGAATTCTTTGAGACTTAATAACTGTACTGAGAAAAAATTAAAAACAGTTCATTCAGTGTTTGCTGTTTTCTAGGGTTCAAAAAAGGAAATTCTTATTCGAAATATTTGTTATCATAGAATTAAATCTATTCACAAAAAGTATTAAGCGATGAACATAAAAACAAGAGAAGAAATAATATATGCCAACAATAAATTCGCATACGATGCAAAACAAAGACCCCTAGGCCGAGGTCAGTTTGGAGTTGTCTACAAAGGATTTGAGATTGCAACAAAGTCGCCTGTAGCTATAAAAATTGTCTTCAAATCCTTCGATTCTGAGATGAATGGGTTATATGAGAGAGAAATGATGATTCTCAACAAACTGAAAGGTGGAAACTTTGTGAATGGGCTAGGCACATTCCAAACCGAAACTCAATTCTACATGATTATGGAGTTTTGTGAAGGTGGATCACTAGAAAGCAAACTAGAAGAAAGGAAGAGATTACCAGAAAAAGAGTGTTTAAGTATTGTTCACCAAATTGCTAATGCATTTTTCACCCTCACAACTGAAGGAATTAAAGATAAGCATGGACAGAAATTGGTTTTGATTCATCGAGATATCAAGCCTGCTAATATTCTTTTTTCTGGCGGGAAAGTCAAAGTTACTGATTTTGGTCTCGCAAAGCTGATTTCTGAAATCAACAGCCATAATAAATCTTTCCACACTAGAGTTGGGACTCCAGTTTATATGTCTCCACAAGTACTCGAAAATAACCAGAGGTTTTCGACGAAATGTGATGTCTTTTCAACTGGAGTTGTATTATATGAGATGCTGCATGGAGTCACACCGTGGATGATGCTTAACGCTGGAACATCAATAGCGCTATATCTTTCAAAACTCCCTCTGTTAACATATTCATCAGCTCTAGACCCACAAACAATCTCATTGTTGAAAGGGATGCTCGAAATTTCAGAGGAAAAGCGTTTTCATTGGGGACAAGTCTATACTCATCCTGCGTTCTCCAAAATATTGCCAGCACTAAAAGAATTGGGTAGAGCTGGTACAATGAGGATAGATAGAGAACAGGAAATTGATCGGCAAACTGAATTCTTCCCCAAAAATAATATTTTCAGGAGAAAAATAATCGATGAAGCAGGTCCCAAAAATTACTATGCATTTGCTGATCAGATGTCTATTGCAGAAAGAGAAAAAGCAATTGAAAAGCCGATAATTTCAGCTCAGAAGAAAGTTGATGAGGTAATTCTGAAACATGGTGATGAAAGAGCCAAAACTCCCATTATGGGAGATTATAAAGGGAAGTTTTTCGGACTGAATCAACTGGCATCAAGGAATGAGAATTTAATAAAAGATATTATTGCCAAATACGCGCCAACTAATAAAAAGAAGGAGGGAGTGGAAAGTTCGGATGATGTACTGAAAAACGAGACTGACGAGAATATTGCTTTTAGAAGATATGACTACAAGCCACCAGTGACTCCTAAAACTGATGTTCATAACGGAATAATCCTTAATCATATATACAGAACAGATCAGTTAACTCTAGTAAATCCTTATTTGAAAAGAGGTTTGACTGCCAGAGACATGACGCCTGGCAAGGGAAAGGAGAACCCTAAGCTTTCACCAGATGAAAGGATTGCTACATTTCTTGCGAAGGAAAATGATAGTAGACAAAACACAACAAGAGAAGATAAAGAGAAAATGTTGATTGGGATGCACGGACTGAACACACTAACACCTTACAATAATAATATTAAAAAGAAAGATGCTGCTCCTTATACACCAACCAAAGGCAACGATCGATTGAGAAACCATACTTTCACCAATGAGGAGGAATATAACCTCCAGATAAACAAAGGAACTGACACCAGCGAAAAACACCCTAATGAACGATATTTCAGAAGAACAATCTTCAATGCAAGTCCTTGTAGAGAGAATTTCACTCCGAGGGGACGAGAATTACCTGTTTTCCCTAGCGAAAGCCCTCATGATAAAACTATCATATTTCTTCCAAAAGATTTACGTACAATAACGCCGGATAAAAACGTGGATGGGACTAAATTTGAAGTCAGAAGAGAACGAAGCTACACTCTTCAAAAGATCGCTGAAGATAAGGAAAGAAAGATACAGAAGATTGACATTTTACCGCCTTTAAATCATAAATCACCAATAAAAATGCGGAATGATAACGCATGTAGAGAACAACAAGACCCCAAAAGCAGAATAGAAATATTGTTTCACTATCGAAGCCCTAACACAAGCGATTTTCTTTATATAAACGAAAAGAGAACAGTCAAAATTTTAACCGAAGAGAATTGATGCGGAAATGAAAGCAACAGCAAGTTCAATGACTATATATAAATATATTTATTGTGTTTTTTTGTTTTTTTTGTTGTTGGTTACTTTGCAGTGATTCTTAAAAATAACTTCAAGCAATACCTTGCTCCAGAAAGTTTTATTAACAATGGAGAAGAGTATTTTATGTCTATTCATCTGAATAAATGTTTTTTATTTAAGTTTTTTAAATGTTAACTCTCATTTCCATACTCCAAGGGTTTTTCGTCTTCTCACGTTGATTTCTTTCGTGAATTAATGTAATTTCATCATCTTTTCTTTGAATGACCAAATGAAATATATGTATCTTGCTAAAGAGTTCCGTGCGAATAAGATGTGATTTTTATTTCTCTGCTTCAAAGGGCTGTAGGATCATGCAAATAAACCTTTATTACTGCAATGCAATGCCAAAAACTTTTCTTTTTTCCATTCTAGCGGAGGATATGATCAGAATTTAGAATTCACTTCAAACAAATTTAACATGCCTCTTATTATCTTTAATTTCATTCGCGTGCTACTTCTATTTCTCTATAAATTTATCATAGTTTCCTTTCCTTTCTCAAATGGGTAGAAGAAAAATCCAAATCCAAGAGATCAAAGACCCACGACTCCGTTACACTACTTTCACTAAACGAAAGACAGGATTAATAAAGAAAGCTGCTGAGCTTTCCAAGTTATGCCAAATCAAAATGCTTCTAATGTTCGAAGATCTGTCTGGGGACGTCATAAAATACTCAACTCATGGAATTTATGACCCGAATAAGTACTTTGACAATTCGCGTCCATCTCCATATATGTTCACGTTTGAAGATTACCCGCGTTTTTTCGGAAAAGAACAAAGAAATGGCGATGTATCAGAAAAGAATAGCTTGAAAGGTTTCAGCGTGAAAAATGAAGATCATTATCTTGCAGAGCCTGAACTTTCTATTGAAGAAGATGATGAAGGCGAAGATAACGGAGAATCCGAGGAAGAGATCTCTTCTATCAAGAATCTACAAAGAGAATTTAAACGCCATATGAAAGTTTCCAACGAAGACGACCACAACCAGACTAAAGCTTATAAAGCAAAGTTACGCGACTCTTTGAAAATTTCGATACCTAAAGAAAACGGGAGCCAAAATAATGTTTATCCAGCAGGCACGTCTAATAAGAATCAAAACAACTCGGATTTTGCAAAAAATTTGCAGGCGTTGCTGATGATGCAAGCTCAACACGCTAGAAATCTCGAAATCCAACCGATCACTTTTGGTGAATCTCAAGAATCTGAGAATAAGCCTTCAGAAGCTGATAGCGCAAGAGTTAGTTCAACTCCAACTAATCGCACTACTAACCAACCTATTGCAACCCCTCCAAAATTTAATCCAAGTTCGACTCCAACACAAAAGAATCATATGGCCGCTATTACCACGATTTCAAACACCGTCAATTGTACTCCCACTAATACAAACCGAATCACACCAACCAACCTCAAAATTAATTATGCAAAAGGTTTTCAACAGCAAATAGAATCTCAAAGGATGTCTTTCTCGCAAGATGAGGGCTCTCCGAGATATCAAATTAATTCGAGACCTCCAAGCCTTCTAAACTCTTCGCTTCATTCATCAGTGGACCACAATATTCCTACAAGTCGAAGAAGCTCTCTTTCGTCGTTGCTGGATCTGATTAAGCACGATGAGAAAGTCGAGGAGGATCACTTGGGAGATTTAATGCGTGCAAAATCACACACTCACTCCCGGAACGTAAACTTAATGAATCGAATAGATCCGAAAAGACTTGATGATGCGTTCTTTTCCAGGAAGCCAACGAATCAGAATTACCCCAATGGCCAATTCTTTCCCAATTTTACTCAGAAAGGAATGCGAAGTAGTTTGAATTTCGAGGAGCTGCAACTTCTTGGTCGTGATACCAGCAAAATGAGCGTAGAGCCAAACAATTCGCAGTTACTTTCCCAGAGCCAATTGACATCAAGAAGTGGAGATAAATCTGAATCTGTGGATAGGTTTGCGCTGAAACAATTGAGCAATGCTGTACTTAATGAGCCGGGAAGCCGATCACATTCCAAGGATTCACACGACATGAAAAATCCTCATCAGAGGAGAAGTAGTGGAATTCCCACAGGAATGAGAGTTAGTTCCATTCCTCTATCTTCGAAGACAATACTGGGAAGAGAGGAGAGATCACCACTTCGGAATCCGAATTATGATATGGAATTTAATGTAAATCCGGTGAGGCGTGAGACAGCATCGATTGACAGCAGGAAGTCTGGAGAAAATTCTTCAATAAATCTTGGCTGGGGTGTCTGGAATGAACCAACTACATCTGTTAGAAAAGATTTAGATACAACCAGAGGTAAATTAAACATATCCGAGACTTCATCTATCTTCAAGAGTCCACGACCGGAGAAGAAAGTAAAACCGTTTTAAGAAGATTAAATGCGATAAATTTTCAGGTATACCAAATAAAGCGTTTTTTTGTTAAGAGCATTTTAATAATTAAATTTGACAGTAGGAGGAAAAAATTATATCTATCTTATATGTGTATAGATGCAAAGCACTTTAATTGTTTCCTTTTCGCATAACATATTATTATGACGATAGTTTACATTTAGTGGAAAACTACAGATATGAAGCTTAAATGTTAGTAAAGGTTGGTTGAATCTCTTTGAAGCCGTAATATACTGGTCTTACGAATGTGTTGATGCAAAAGCAACACTTTTTTTTGATTTAACGCCACCCCAGATGAAGAAATGTTTATCAAAGATAACATTTAGTTGAAATACATTAATATGAAAGAAAATTTGATCTGTTTCAAAACAGTGAATTATGTTCCCCCTAGTAGGAAAAGCCTACATATCTTGATTGTCATTAGTATTCTTGGAGAAGGACTCGAATTTAAATCCCTTCTCGTCTGTAAGATAGATTTGAAAAAAATTATTTCTTTTGTAAATAGACCTTCATTTTGAAGTTTATGGCATTTGAAGCATTTGAAGCATTTGAGCAAATTAATTTCAGAGAGAGAGAAAAAAAAGTAGTATTGAATTTTCATGCAACTTTACTTGTGGCAAGAAAATTATCAAAATAAATCAAGAGATACAAATGGACTTTTGTCTAAATGAACTCACAAATATGGAAGAATATATAGTTTCCAAAATTAATAATATTTTGATACATTGATTGATAAATCATAGCTTAGAAGTCGTAGTTTATTTACATTTTCAGAAAATTTATCTTGAATGTATAGAATCATCCTCATCATTTCGGATTTAAGCCGAAATGCCAAAATTAATTCTGCTGTTTATGTGTTCGACTTGATTGCCAGTTGCCAATTTTTCAACTAGTTTGTGGGTGTGTTGGAAACCAATTCGATCATGGATTTCTTCTGCTTCAGCTACATTACAGTCTTCCACATCGTCGGCTGAAGTTGACTTTCTATTTGAAGATGACTTGGGTCTCTCGACATTTTCTTCGGTTCTATTAGGGCTATCTGGCTTCTTTTCCTCTTCATTTTGAGGATTACACAATTCACCAGATCTTTCCCTTCAAAGAGGATCAGGTACGATGAAATCATAAATTTTTACATTGCTATTTTCTCTGGTGACTTATGTACATTTGCCTGTACTTGAGGCTCATTGGAATTTCTGTGGGCTTCACTTGAAACATTGAGTTGATCTTCTTTTTCAACTAGATTTCGTTCATTTCTTTCAACTGGTTGCTGCAGTTCTGGTTGTATAGAGGAAGGACCTTGCATTCTTTGTGTGATTATAGTGGGCTGCACAACGGCTTGTTGGTTTTGAACAACTGTGTCATTTCTGACTTTTTCTGGAACGGCGCTTGTGACAATGGCATTCGCATTTTCCGTTTGTCTGCCGTTTTTCTTATTTCGCCTAAGTACGGAAGAAGAATGAATATTTGTTTTAATTGTAAGTAAAAAAGATACATTCTCTTCAAACGTTGTAAGTGTCCTTTTACTTTGCATTCTATCAGCACACCACCGACTTCAAGTGTGAATTGGTCACCAAAATTTTCAATCAAAGACTCTGGTTCATCTGCGAGAATCAATGTTCCAAACTTTGATTCAAGGTCTTGGAGGTAGAATTCGCCATCCGCAAGATTAATAGCAGCATGAGTGCGAGAGACGGTCGAATCATTCACACGTAAATCACTCTCAGTAGCTCTCCCCTTAATCAGATATAAGTATATTTCTTCAAAAATAATATCTCTTACAAAAGTTATCTGAGTTTTTCCTTTGCCAAACTTCAAAATATGGTAACCTTTTTGATAATTAGTTGAGGTAATGTTTAAGAATGTCTGAATACCCCTTGACTTCCCTCCAATATAGTACTCCAATGCCACGTGTGGAACCTGTAGCTTTGGAAATTCGATTAACTCGAATCTTTTCCCGTCGACCTCCAGAAAATCTAATTGATAGAAAGAGTTTATTTCGATTTTTTCCATGGTATTTGCTACTTTCAACTTCCTGTCCACAAAGCTCGCATTTTAGTTTATCCCATACTATTGAAACCATATTCGAAGATTCTTTACGAACCGCATGCTTCGTCAACCACTTTTTAAAGCATTTCACATGAACTTCCTTCATGGTTCCAAGGCACTTGCAGGGCATGACAATAGGATCTGTAGGGTCATCTTCTTCACAGAGACATATTCTACAGATTCTTTCTTGAGGTATCTCTGCTAATGAAGTTGGCTTCAAGTTTGCAATTCCCAGACCGAGTCCTTTTTCTGCATATTTCACAGAGTCGTCTCCAATTCGAACCAATGAGCACAGTGATTGCACTCCTCCAGTGTTCTGCTGAGTATTTTCTCCTGTGTAATTAACAGTTTCCCACCGTACACTTTGTCTTCTTTTGGCAGTTGATTTTCTTGGCTTATGGCAGATTGTAAAATCTTCCTCCTTTATTGGTGTTCCAGTTGCACTTAACTTCTTAACTATGAACTGAACTCTTCCAAATCTGATCACATCTTCTTCATGAAGTTTTAAACCCTTTTTAACATTCTATTAACACTATGCCATGAAGAAAAAAGTACAATGGAATCTCGTTCTTGCTGCTTGGGAAGGGCGCTAACCCAAGGCGCGTTTTTGATAGTTACTTTAGAATCTAACAGATCTTTCTCTTCTAGAGCAGGTGGATTGTGAAATTCAATTTTGTCTTCTGTGATTGATATGCCAAGCAGGATCTTTGCCTCTTTGGGAATTGCCTAAATAGTATCAAAATTGCCAAACAGCATCATAATCAAACTCGTTACTTGTTGTGTATTCTTTTGATAGAATTTGATTTGGTTTTCTTCTCGTACAAGGAAGCCTTTAAGAATGAAATTTAGATGCAGAAGCGTGCTCTTCATACCTGACTTAGAAACAAGAACCTTTTGAGAAATATGCTGGGATTTGTCTAAATAGTCATACAATTCCACTTCTTTGCCACGCATAAGGCATTTCAGAACGACTCTGCTCAGTAAAAACTAAGCAAATTTGAAGAGAGAAGGTTAATTACTCAGCTTTGGCTTCTTTCTTCGATCCGCAAGGAGCACTACTGCAACTTCCCATCCGCGATTAAAATGTTTCGATTTTAGATATTATTACTGAATTGTTAGAGCTGAAAGTTTAAATTTCGTACTTTTAAACTGTGAGTCGTTGGCCAAAAACTTCCAAAATGCTTTATTTCCCAGAAAAATGAGCAAACCAGAATTACAAACAACAGAGACAATAAAACTATCCTAACCCTTCCTATTCTTCAGTTGGTCTACTGAGAAATAATAGCATATTGGATGATAGATTCTAAAAATTTGTAACAAGACTCTAATGCACATAGTTAAAGGTGACACCGCTATTCTAGCCTATATGATTTTCTGATGTCTCATTTCATTTTGCACATATCTGTAACGTACCTGATTCGCCATCGATTATTCACATTCTATGATTATTCTAATTAAGACTCCAACGGCTATCTCTAATTAGAAGGAGAATCAAATACTTTATCTTCCATATTTTTAGCTTCTGATTGAGAAGGGTTAAACGTCTCTATTTCCTCAAATTTGAACTTGAAATCGGCCTTCGCTTGCTCGTTTGTTTTCTCATGTTCTGCATCCTGGGCCTTTTTCGTCATTTCAGCCAAGATCACTCCTTTTGGGAGCTCATGATCTTCATAAACATCACCCTCAGAATCTGTGTTGAAGGATTCTTGCGAGACTCGCAGATTTATTGAAGAGATGGGTTTCAATATGGGAGGTGATCCTAAATCTGACAAAGTCTTCTCTGATTTCGAATTGAGCTCAAAACCAGGATCACTCTTATTATTCTTTGTTGAAGAGGGTTTAGCCGGGTCATCAGCGGTTTCCGCCTTTTTAAGCTTTGGGAAAACAAATGCTTTTTTCTGGTGTGTCGAGCTTGGTATTTGGAATGGTTCTGATTCAAGCGAGTGTCGGTCATGTTCAAACTGCTTCACTGATGAAACTTCGGAGAGTGTATTCAATCGCTGGTCAGGTTTTGATTCAAGCCACTTAGTTTCCTCGCTTAAGGAGAGATTTTCTTCTATACGAATTGGAGGAATTGGTCTTTCATTTGAGTCGATTAGCTCAGCATTTATCTGATAGCGATTATTGATGCTTTTTGAGTTATAAGGTGACTTAGAGCCTAAAGAGTTAGATTGCTCTTCATCGATGTTTGATGCATTTTGATTCCACAGAACCCCTTTGACATTTTTAGGAGAATCCTCCTCAAGAGCCGGGAAAACAGTCACCTTTTCTTCCGGCTCTTGTTCAGTTGAAATCTCGATATTTAACTTTGGGATTGGCATCCCAACAGGTAGCGCATTGTTTTCGCTGGCAAATGTGTATGTACGTTCCCTGGGGGCAGATTTCATTTGAAGAGAGTCCGATGATTCTCTTCGATTTTGTTTTGAAATATTATCATTTTCAGTAGGATGTGAGGAATAGCGGCTATTGTTTGTCGCTTTGTGAGGACTTTCTTTAATTTGAGGAAATTCTTTGTAATCCATGCTGTTGAAGTAAGGAGACCCTTCAGATTCAGAGCCACCAGTATTAAAGCGTGCATATCGGGAGTAAGGGATTTTTAATAGACTCGACATTATAGTTTGATTGTTCTGCTTTGTAAGCTTGTTTGTTTGATTCGTTTCGCGAGCCGATGGCAGCGGAGACCCTGCTTTACTAATACCTCCTGGAGGAGTCTTCGAAGGAGAAGGAAAGTTTCCCATCCTCTTTATTTGTTTTAGTACGCTTTCAAGCTATATTATCAGAAAAACAATTAAGAAACCATATTGCTAAGAAATGTTCTCACCTCCGAATTAAGTCTTTCAATCTCGGTTAAATGTGTTTCTGGATCTTTGATAGAAAAAAATAAATACATCATTTCCAGCTCGAGACGCTTAATTTGAGCGATCAAATGGGCTCCATATTTGTAAAATTCAAGTTTTGGGTTTAACAGCTCATAACTCAGCCTCTCAGTGTTCTTGGAAGTCATGTAAGTAGGATCAATACTAGAAATTAAAAAGATAAAATTACTTCGTCTAACTTAGATTTTCCAGCCATTTTCTGAAGCTCATACCTCTCGAGTTCATCATTTATGGCCTCAATTTCTTGTTTTAACTCCTGGAGGCTTTTTATCTTCTGATAGGTGTATTCGACGGTAAATAAATTATGATGATACGCCAATCATTTACGTTAAATGCAGAATTTTGGATATATTCCCCTTGGAAGACGTTTCCTCGCTGAAGATTTCCTATCACTACGTCCCTCTTCTCAACTAAAGCGCATATCTGGTTAATTATTTTGATGTTTTCCTGTTGAATGATGTCCCTCTCTTGAATTAGAGAATAAATTGTCTGAAAACCCTGAAGATTTCTGGTAAATGCGGAGATGAATTCTTCTCTAATCTGATTGTATTGCTGGAGTTTTGCTTCGTACTGTTGTAGAACACATACCATCCTAGGCACCCAAATTACATTGCCTCGTTCTCGTCCATATATCAAGTTTACCGATAATTTTCAGTATTTTTTTCCATAGCCTTCCATTGCTCCTCCGCTAATTTAAAGTTCTTCCGACGTCTTTCTATAGCCTCTTTAATGGCAGTAAGACTCTCCTATTATTCTGATAAATATCGAATTCTAATGAAGAAGTTTTACGAATGTGGACGAAGAAGATGAAGTTTCTAATATCTCAGAAATTTCATCATTATCTTGAGAAAGGTTGTTTCGAATTGTTTCAAGTTGCTCCTTTATATCCTGATATTTTTGGGGGGTCAATCGAAATTGTTCATACACAAACGACTAGAAGTTACATCTTCACTCATCATTGTGCCATTGAAATCTCTCTTTACACCATCAAATGCGCTCTTGTCATAACATGAGGTAGATTTTTCAGCATGAATGAATGCTTTAAACTGTTGTATTATCTCATGCTCATGTGCTCTTATCTAAAGAAGGGGAACACCTCTAGAACGGAAAGAGTCCAGAATTAGTTTACTTCAGCTTTGATCTTTTGCGACTCTATAGCCAGCGCTTTCAGCCCTTCAATCTCTAAGTTAGAATATTCATCTTTAGAAGTCGTCATTTGGTCAAGACATCCTCGATAAACTTTCAGTTTTTCGGCGATCTCTTCTCTGTTCTCAACTTAGTTTTCAACAGTTTCAATAAGCTCTTAGTAAAAGAAAGCGCAAATTTACTAATATACTCGAGGAGATTGATCTCAGATTTGAGCTCTTGCAGTCTATCTCCGAAATTTAATTTTTCTCCGTAAATATTCAATGTTCCATCGGCACCACAAGTCACAAAAAATGTGCAATCTTTACTGACTTCCAAAGAACTTATTTCCCCTTTTAATTGATTACTATTCCGAAGTTTTTATAATTTACCTTTGTGGGGTGTTGCAATTTTAGAAATCAGTACATTCTTTTTGATGTTCCAAATATCTACGCTCCTTTTTTGCTTTCTCGTTATAAATAAATATGAAGTGTCTTCACGTGTTGATTCTCCAACTGCAAGGCCAAATCCACCTTCTAATTCAGAGGAAGTAATGAAGAAAAGGGTTATTGCAAACATACTATCCTCTCGATAACAGCTAAGTAAAGTTCTTTTTGCAAAATCCCAAACTCCAACACAATTATCTCTTCCTCTTGTAATGATATACTTGCGGTTGCTGGTTATGCTTACAGATTCAATCGCATCTGAAGAGAGTTAGAAAATTTGCTCACAATATCAATAATCACCTTGATGTGCTGAATGAATAACCTGAAGCAATTTCTTAGAATGAGAATCCCAGAACTTGACGCACCCATCCGCTCCAACCGTCACAAAGACACTATTTGTGCTACTTGCAGCAATTCCCAGAACTGGACCTATTTTTTCAGTGTGCCGACGGGACAATATAAAAAAATAATCTCACCTTCATGTGCATCTTCCAATTCGTAAGCTAACTCTTTATTGGGTAAATCCCAAAATTTTACAAATCCATCTTCACCTGCACTTATCAGAAATAATCTGCCTCCGAAAGCATATTCTAGAGCAGAAATGCTCGCTGAGTCAGAAAAAATCAAAAATAGAAAGAATAATAATATATACAGGAATGTGAGCCTCTAAAATGATAAAGACAGATTCCTTGAAAGGTATCCCACACTTTGATAGAGCCATCTTCACACCCCGAAGCGAAGAATTCTCCATTAGGACTTATGCATAGGGATGTCACGGGTCCTTAGAGATCATTTCCAGGAGTATTAGACTAAATACTGTTGCGCATATTTTACTTCCGTGAGCCTTTTGTAAGTTCCAAACACCAAGCTTTGTTTGACGGTCCCATAAACGAATCGCAGCGTCTTGACCTCCAGTGATTATATGGATGCCATCAGGATGAATTCGAACAACGTTTATTCTTCCTAAATCGGAAATTTGAATTGGCCTTCCTTCAAAAATAGATACCCTGATGCGCTTTTAAGAACTGGTGAATATGATTAGTGAATGACAACTTCGAATCGCCTGGTTTCATGTACGTTTAAAATTTATTGGAAACTAAAAGTTATCGCGAGTTAGTCTATCTTAAACTGATACCTCCTTATTTTAGCTCTCCTTATGTGAGGACTTTTTAGTATTTTTATTGTTGGACTTGGCAATTTCGACATGACAACATTCTCTGTAGAGGTTTGAAAATGAATGATTTTCTGCGCAAAAAAGAAATAATAATATTTGCTTTATTTGAAAAATATATTGTGAAAAAGTGAAATCAATAATGAATCTACATTTGAAAAGCAATTTAAAAGCGCAAGCATGAGTTAGAAAAAGAAAAAAGCAAAAATTTTGGGGAAGTGTGTCAAATTGAAATGACCCTTACATAGTTTTCAAATTAGATACACACAAATTTCTTTTTGATCGTATCATTCTTGGAATAAATTCGATTTTATTGCAGTAGGTCATTTCTGTTCATGGATGATATTGTTGAAAATGATGTTGAAGATCAGCTAGAGGAGAACGTAGCTGCTGGAGTTGGTCTAGCAGAGTTGTTAGATCAACAGGGCGCCATGAATAAATTATCAATAGGTCGAATGAAGATGTTTTTATCAAGGACAACGCAGTTCCTATGCCTTTATGGGCTGCTAGTGTTAGTACTGATAAACTTGTCTCTTACAGTACTAAAAAATGATACGAAGCAGCTAATTTTGATTGAAAACAATTGGTCCCAAAAACCGATCGTAGATATAGTTGTGACTGAAGATACTTGCCCGATCGATTATGAGAATATTATCAATGGAAAGTTCCTTGGAACATATGAAGGTTGCAATTGTGTTATGGGAGGTCCTGTCAAGTGGAACAACACATACAAAGATACATGCTCAAGAAATGATAAGGATAATTGCGACGACATCCGTGCTGTCAGCCCTGTACGACTTGATAACATAAACGGACAGTTTCTCTGGGTTAAACGTGCTGGGCCAAACTTTACAAAGTTGAACCATCCTGTTATGGGTTGCTCTCTTGGTTTCAAAACTTGTGGGTATGTAGATAATTATCTCATCTGTATGCCCGTTGATCAGCATTGTCCTATTTCTGATATCCAGGTCGTTCCCAAATCAGTCAAAACACCTTCAGGGTATAGCGCATTATCATTCAATACTTTTTATAAGCTCATTTTCACGCGAGAAAATGGTAAAGGACGACCTATTGTTGATTTCAAATTCGAAGAAGGGCAACCCTGCATTGATCCAGATGAGCATCCATCTCCATCATATGTTGATTGGCACATATTAGATCGCAGATATTCCTGCGCAGTCCAGATTGAAGGCGAAACTCACAGTAGCCGTTATCATAAATTTTTCTCCACATCTTCCTACGAACTTTATAATCGCATCAAACTGATTGATGAATTGCGGGAATTGCCAGACTATGATGTTGAAAAATACAAGAATTACCAGAGGTCTCTGTATTGGACATCATGGATCCCTTGGGACTTTGAATGCGAAAGGAATACAGGAATATCAAGAGAGCTAATCGCAAAGCATATCAATAAAGTGAGAAAAATTGCTGACTCTCAGAGTTATATTTTCAATATCGCCTTGTACTGCTACATCATTGCGGCTCCTCTTCATGTAATTATATGGACCACTCGTTCTTCAAAGTATTTAAACAACGCGAGACCAGTGTTCAGCTTCGTATTTGGAGTCCTCAACATACTACAACTATCAAAAGTGATTTTGGTGATCAGAGCGCTTGGACCATCTATTGAATTATTTCAAGTTGCTGCTGCCCGCTGCAGTGACTCTATAGCGAATTATTCACTGAAACACATCGCTTCTTCTTTAAAATATAACCAATGGGCTGATATATTAGCTGTAATCATAGAAGTTTTTACTCTTGTTGTTGATACGGGAACATTTTTCATGATACGTTCCAGAAATAAAATCAAAATAGATTGATCTCGTTTCAATAAGTGACTCATTCATACTCTCACAATTCATTGAAATATAAATTGGCATTTGGAATGGTATTGCTAGTCGTGTTTCAAACAGATATCCGTGTCCTATCTATCTATCGATATTTTTTTGGATTTATGAACTAGTTAGAAAGGTGAACATCGCTTTAACGATAATAGATAGTGCTCTTCCAGCAATGCACTTTATGCGTAAGGATTTTTGGGCTAACTATTTCAATCGCGCATTGCATATAATTAATTGCTAATTTGCGACTTTGACTCAAGGAAGCGAAGCCAATGTCATGGTCTACACGAACTAAATAACTTTGATTCGGGGCAAATATTTCGGAATTATATCAGAAGAAAACGAAGGTATCACCAAACCGGTAATGTTAGTGTCAAGTACAACTCAAAGAAATTTTAATTCTAGACAATTTAGAATTCTGGTAGGCATTTAGATCCATGAACGCAGTCGAAGAAATAAATAACGGTGGCCAGTACGAAGCTGATACAGATGATGCAAATCATATAGAAGCTGAAATATTCACATTAAGTCCACAATACGTCTTGAATATATTACAATCGAAGGAAATGAGGGATCTAAATTCATTAGCACATAAGTTTGTGGGCCTTTATTGGATTGCAGTCATAATATTGACCAGTCTTATTCAGAGTGCATTGAATGTTGACATCAACCAACTCACATTTTTTATTGACAACTGGTATCAGAAGCCTATCGTTGATATAATCACAAACTCGCATGCTTGTCCTCGAGGCTATGAGAATATCATCGATGGACAATTTCTTGGAACAAAGTGTGGTTGCCATTGTGTTCGGCAAGTCTTTTGGAAATGGAATGACACATATTACGGTCCATGCTCACATAATGCAAAGGTACATGGTAGAGATAAATGTGAAAACGTCCCTGCATTGTACCCAAGACGCCTTGATAGGATTAATGACCGAGTCGTCTGTGTTAAACGAGCCGGACCAAATTTTCTTCAATTGAACTTTCCTTTTACAAACTGCTCAAATGGTTTCAAACCTTGTGGGCCAAAGCACGATTATTTCGTTTGCGTGCCCATTGAACAAGAATGCCCTATCACTGATATCCAAATCACTCCGTTATCAGATGCTACTCTTTCAGAATATGAGGCCATCTATTTCAACCGTTCTCATAAGCTTATTTTCACACGAGACAAATTACACAACCTACACTATCTTCCCATCGTTGACTTTAAATTTGAAGAAGGACAGCCTTGCATCGATCCCGATGAACATCCTACCCCATTAAACGTTGAATGGCACAAACTTGATCAGACATACAACTGCTCTGTTACTATTGAAGGAGAAACGAGGAGTTACCGGTACCATGAATTCTTTTCCATCTCTTCATTCGAGCTCTATTCTAGTATGAAACTAATTGATGAATTGAAAAAGATACCAGGTTATGATGTTGAAAAATTTAAGAAATACCAGAGGTCTCTATATTGGACATCATGGATCCCTTGGAATTTTGAATGCGAAAGAAATACAGGGAAATCGAGATTATTCATCGCTGAACACCTTGTAGGGCACATTGGCAGAGTTAGAGACATCTTCAAATCTCAGTGGCATATCTCTTCTCTCGCTTATTACGGTACTTCTATTGTGGCTATTTTCAGCTACATCATCTGGGCGGGTACAACCTCTAAGCATCAATCAAAGACTTTATGCTTATACTATGTAAGAAGTGTCCTCAGCATACTTTTTGGAAGTTGGACCATAATTCAGGTCTCAAAATTAATTCTGGAAATCTGGTCATTGGAGCCATCCTTTGAATTCTTGAAATCTTTTGCTCACTGCAGTGATACTATTGCAAATTATTCATTAAAACATACAATTCTATCTTTAAAGTACAATCGATGGGCTGACATGATAGCCCTGCTGGTGTTAACTTTCACCCTTGCACTTGATTTAGGCAACATTCTAATGCAGTTGCTGGTGCTACGTTTCAGAAATAAATTCAAGAAACATTGAGTGATTTCAAGAAAAAGTATGGCTGGTGTCTCAGAAAAGTATGGAACTAATTCAACAATTGTAATTCATGAAAACAGAAATTAACCTTAGCTTAAAAGATATTGCACGGATGAAAACACAGAATTAAACTAGATATATATTGTACGTACTTGTTCATTATTTTCACTAGCCAATACCTCAGTAACCTAGAGTTAGTTATATCATTTGCTTCTATAAACTCGGCACTAAGAGTAAAAACAAAATCACGTATAAAGGAAGAAGTCAAATAATAAAATTATGGGAATATTTTGGTGCAACTGCTGAAATTCAAGGGCTATTTTCATTTTTTAAAGATCACTTTTTGGTCGTGTGTCCTGATGAAGAATAAAATGTGTAGTCCTCAAATATGAGTTAAATATTCAAACTTCATTAAAGCAGTTTGTTAACAAATTGCAATGAGGAATCTAACGTCCAGCTTTATGGACGTCCAAATCGAGTAATGGAATATACTGAGAACTGATGAACTGACTGTATTGGTCGGTAGCTACAAATGTGGAAACGATAAATGATTACAAAATTTTGGCCAGAGCATTTTGAGGGTTACCTTCTAGCAAATCAACGCGAATTTTTTGTGTCAATTCTTAGAATCACCATCTTAATCAGAAAACACTGGAGCAAAACTGATTATTTGAAGCAGTTTAATTGTAACTTCAATATCAAAGTGTTCTTTTTTCTTTTTTTTTTTGGGGGGTAAATGATTGTGTTTTTTTCATAAACCATTTTGGCAACTCAGTTATTTTTTATTTTTGATAGGTAAATGAATGATCTTGCAGAAAATATTGGTGTAAATCCGTTAGAAGATAATGCATTTAATGAAGCTCAATGGATAGAGTTGTACAATAAAGCTGGCTTAAAGAGCATACGCGTTAAGGACTTCACCTCAGTGACATCAAAATTCATTTGCCTTTACGGTATTCTGGTGTT